>MDSW01173793.1_pt1 | contig 129272 bp, 115 predicted proteins | sample 811171 | NCBI WGS metagenome assembly MDSW01 (sample SAMN05326641, study PRJNA326480) | marine metagenome | isolation source: seawater | place: Atlantic Ocean: North West | collected 2012 | reverse complement strand
TGAATCCCTCACTCCCGAGGAATGTGCGGCCCTTCGGGCCTTGCAAACATCGTGTTTGCGCGTTTCTCGAAACGCGGTTGGTCGTTCGGGATTCCTGGTGAATCGGTCACAGCCGAGGAATATGCGGCCCTTCGGGCCTTGCAAACATCGTGTTTGCGCGTTTCTCGAAACGCGGTTGGTCGTTCGGGATTCCTCGTGAATCCCTCACTGCCGAGGAATGTGCGGCCCTTCGGGCCGGATGATTCTGGAGATTTCTGTGGCATTTTCATGAACTCACGACAAAATGGTTGCGCCGTAGTCCGGGTTTTTTGACTATCTGTGTCTATGCTTCAGCTGATCTGGAATACCATCGCCTACAGTGGGATGGCGAAGGTGATGGATGAAGCAGAGCAGAAGAATGTACTTCTGATTAATACTCTGGCTGTAATTATCATCCTGTTTACTCTGGCGTTCACCGGCATCTCGGTGCTGATCCTACCGGAAGAACTCCAGCTACTACCAAAAATTCCTCTCCTCTACAGTGTGCTTCTTCTGGGCGTCCTCTGGCTCAACGGAAAAGGACTCAGGTTGCTGGCCCGGCTTTATTTTGCCATGGTCGGAATGCTGTTTATGGGAGTAATGACCTATCTCATGGGAGCAGGCACCTCGTTTCATTTCTTTCTATTCACTGTAATTCTGGCTCAGTTTTTCCTGTTTCCGGTTCATCAGCGTGGCTGGATGTATCTTGTGGGTGTGGCTGCTCTGGTAGAGCTGGCCGCGCTACATATCATGGTTCCGCTGAAGAGTCCCTATCTATCTCTGGATGCGGCGGATGTGCAATCCATCTCAAGAGCGAACATCATAGGCTCGGCCGCCCTTACCCTGGGGTTTGCAGCATACATCAGTCGGATTTATGAAGTAGCGGAAACGTATCTGCATCTGGAAAGGTCCAAGTCGGAAAAGCTGCTTCTGAATATTCTGCCTGCAACCATTGTGGATAAGCTAAGGGAAAGTCCGGATACCATCGCCGAACGATTCGAGGAATGCACCATTCTGTTTTCCGATATTGTAGGGTTCACCGAGATGTCCCATCGCATGAGCGCCGTGGATGTTGTGGATTTACTGAATCGAATCTTTTCTGAGTTCGATGACCTGGCCGAGAAGCACGGTCTGGAAAAGATCAAGACCATTGGCGATGCCTACATGGTGGTGGGCGGTCTTCCTGAACCGGACCATGAGCATGCAGAGAGAGTAGCCCGATTTGCTCTGGATATGCTGGATGTCATTCAGGGGTACAGGGAGAAAGAGGATCTTCCTCTGGAGATTCGCATCGGCATGGCTTCTGGCGATGCAGTGGCTGGCGTTATTGGCAAAAAGAAATTTGTGTACGATCTCTGGGGCAAAAGCGTGAATACCGCTTCGCGGATGGAGTCCAGTGGTTTGCCTGGTAGAGTTCAGGTTACGGAATCTACATACTCCCTTTTGAAAGGAAAGTTTCAATTTGAAGAAAGGGGATTTGTGGAGTTGAAGGGCATGGGCCAGGTGGCCAGCTATCTTCTGCTGGAAGAAGCTACCACTCTGGATTCGTCGCTCAAGGTCTGAGACGAATTCGGTTTCAGTTTCCCCTATCGTTGTTTTTCCATTGCCATCCGCATAGCGGACTTATCAGTCGCGATACATCGCTTCCAGGATTACTCGGCCCATTAATTCATAGCCGCTTCTATTCGGATGGATGGCGTCGTCATCTGGATAGAGTGGAACGCCGCCGCCGTTAAGGTGGGCTTCGAACACGGAATCCAGGTCTATTAACCGGGATCCTGCCGGTAGATTATTTCTGAGCAACTGATTGTTGGCCAGAATACCGTTCTGTATGGGAAGATATCTGGTTCTGGGCACCAGGGTATGAAATACCGGAGCACTGCTGCGATTGGCCAGGGCCTCCTGATAGCTATAAACATTGTCCAGGAAATCCTGGCCGCTGAATCGAGCCGCGTCGTTGGAGCCCAGCACTGTAATGATTCGGTCCGGTGGTTGGATGCCGGCAAACGCCTGGTCCATCCTCAAATACCAGTCCCGATAATCGTAGCCATCCACTCCGCGAACATAGATAGTTATGGGATCGGGACTCAATGTTTCCAGATAGAATCCATCCGAGCGCTCTGTGAGCGAATCGCCTATGATCAAATAGGTTCTGGATTCCGGGAGTAGAAAGGAATAATCACTGCCTGGCTGACTGCAGGCAGCGCAGACCGCACAGAGCAAGAACACCGCCAGGCGCAGAAGCGACCCGGTCCGGGAAATGCTCAGGGAGTAAAGGGCCACGCCTGGATTTGCCACCATCGGCCTTCATTCTCCTGATAGGGCAATGGGCTGGGTTCTGTCTTGAACGAAAGTAGAAGCTGCCGCATATCCTCCTGGGACGATATGGAACGAATCCGATTGAAGTCTTCGTTACTCCAGGCCCTCCATCCTTGCTTGAAAGCTCTATCCGTGCGCACTCCCAGATGCATGGTAAAATGAGATTTCCTGGCCCCCGGTCCGGCAGGATCGGTGAGCATGATGTATCGGGCTTCTTTGTAGTAATTTCGGGCCCAGGTCATGATTTCTTTGAAATGCTCGTACGGGAAATTGTAACCCACCTGAATGCCAGCAAATGCCTGGTCAGAGTAAGGAATGTCAGCCGGTGGCAGAATGGTTACAGGAACCTTCATATCCTGCACCAGAATGCTACACCGATAGGCTGCTCTGTGATAGGTGAGATTTACCGAGGGCTCCGGATTCACGCCGTAGAGCTCTTCAATAAACGCCGGAGTGCTGCATCCACCCAGCAGGGCCAATAGTAGAATCAGCGGAATGGTTCTACCGGCTCTTTTGCGTATTTTCTCTGACAGCAGTCTCACTTAAGTCGATTTCCCAGCTCCAGTATACTCCGCAAGAAGGAAAAGGCTTTCCATTCAGGCCAAAATTGTTTTTTTCCACTGAGGGATGGACCTCTGATCCTCCGGATCTTCTATGGTCATCCTGGAGCCCCCGGGCTTTTAAAATTCCTTTGGAGAGGACTCGATGCTTACAAAAGACATTACACCAGAAATGTCCATGATGGAAATTATGGATATCTATCCTGGAGCCAAAAGAGCATTATTTCAAAAATTCCATATTGGTGGCTGTTCCAGTTGTGGATTCGCACCCAGCGATACCCTGGAAGAGGTGTTTATCAAGCATAACCGTCCAGACTCAGTGGGTGAAGCCATTGATTATATCTATGAAAGCGCACGAGTGGATGAAGAGATGCAGATAGATCCTGCAGAGCTAAAGCAGAAGCTGGATGCAGGCGAAACCTGGAGAATCATCGATGTGCGTGAGCCATTTGAAGCGCAACTGGCAGAGCTTCCTGGCTCGGAAATGCTAACCCGCGAAATGGCCTACGAAATCCTGCATAAGTGGGAAAAAGATACAAACATTGCGTTTTATTGCCACGTAGGTCAGCGATCTCTGGAAGCAGCCAGCTACTTTAAAGGCCATGGCCTGCCCAATGTAAAGAGTCTTCGTGGCGGTATTGATCGCTGGGCCGAAGAAATCGACGATAGCATTCCTCGCTATTGATCCACTCAAAGAATCTCATTTAATTCGCTACTGAATTCTACCGGTCGGGTATTCTAGACCCGGCCGGAGTGTTTACGTGGCCCCCCGAGTGGTGGCCTTCTCATCCGAATGAGGTAGCGTGAGGTTCTGGTCCAGCGCAAGATCCATAGCGGCAAGCTCTCTGGCAGTATTCAGGGAGCTAAACGGGCCTTCCGGTCGCAACACCCAGCCATCGTTGAAATCCAGATACTTCTGCCATTCCAGTAGAAGCTCGGGCGAAATACGTCCAAGCAAAAAGGGTGCCGGATGATAGAGCTGGCCATCGGAGCCAATGACCAATTTCTCTGGCTGCCATGGAAATGTCAGCGATCCGCCAAAGATAAGAACATTTTGCCTCTCATCCATCTTTCTGAAGACAATCGGCGCTCCGGAGCTGCGTACAAAATTCATTTCTCGGCCGCAGGGTGATACATAGGGATATTCATCATGCATTCCTGTATCGTTGGGCTTGAGCCTTTCGAAAAAGAAATCCAGAAAGTCTATGTCATCCTGTAGAGTGCCATCATGGTACAGTCGGCCTTTACCATCGATATCATAGAAATAGATTCTCTCAATTTTACGTGCAGGCATAGTTCTTCTGACCTCGGGAGCCCTTCTCTTAAGATAAGCTTTACAACGTTACAGGCAATGTAAGAATCAACTGTATTCTGATTGCACGTATTGTATTTCCTGAAGGGTAAGGGCCCTTTCCACAGCGAAAGTATTAATTTGAAATCCAGGGATTCTTAAGCTTTCAGTATTAGTTTCCTGGGGCGAATCAAAGAAGGATTACACCGCGTAATATTGATGCAGAAAACCGAAAATCCTTGAAAAAATTTGCTATAGATTTATAAAATACTTGCCCTGGGGTATAACGTACACTATACATGCGACAGAACGGCCATCTCGATTCAGGCGAATTTTTCATTAAGTTAGCTTGCAAATCGAAACTCGCTGCATGGCTTTTGTGCGAAGCTGCTCAGCGTTCCCAGGTCACAAATCATACTCGCGGCCAAACGGCATCAGGTTGCCGCGTGCAACGGGGAGAAGAAAATCATGGCAAAGCTAAATCGTATTGAAGGGATAGATGACAAGGCGGCGCAGAAATTAAAGTCGGTTGGTATTACAACCATTGAAAAGCTTCTGGAACAGGCAAGCAAGCCACAGGATCGCAAGCAGATCTCAAAAGAAGCCCGGGTCAGTGAAAAGCAACTGCTGAAGTGGGTGAATCATGCGGATCTGTTTCGCATTAAAGGTATTGCAGGTCTGAAAGCCGAGCTACTGGAAGCAACCGGTGTAGATACCATTAAAGAACTGGCCAAGCGCAAGCCAGAGAATCTTTACGAATCCCTTCTGGAAATGAACAAGAAAAAGAACTTCGTAGAGCGCGTACCGGGCATGGTACAGGTAAAACGATGGGTCACCACTGCCAAGCGCATGAAGCCCATGGTAAAATACTAGAGCTGCGCCGGACGGCCCCGTTTCAAAAAGTTTTCTGTTTTGGTGAACCGGGGGCCGCCGCTGCTGCGAATCAGGATTCTGTAGCTAAATACTCACTGGACCGGATGGATTGTCGCTCAAACCTGGCTTATGATCGACAATCAGACCGCTGTGATCCTGGGGCTGGTTCAGGGCCTTGCAGAGTTCATTCCCATCTCCAGTACAGCTCATCTGAGAATTATTCCTGCATTTATGCAGCTCAAAGACCCGGGGGCCGCCTACTCGGCGGTACTGCAGCTGGGAACTCTTCTTTCACTGATTGTCTATTTCCGCAAAGACCTGGGCGAATTTATCGTTGCGACCTATCGTTCCCTGTTTCCGGGGGAAGGCAAGCGACTGGATTTTGCGCAGTTTAGAGATTGGGACCTGGATGCCCGGATGCCCTATTACCTGATCATTGGTACCATTCCGGTATCTGTTTTCGGTCTGGTCTTGAAGGATTTTATCGTAGGACCCTTTCGATCTCTTTATGTAATCTCAGGCAGTCTTATCGTTCTGGCGCTATTTCTCTGGTGGGCGGATCGAATTGGAAAAAAGGAACGGACCGTAAGCAGCATTACTATGCTGGATGCATTCTGGATTGGAATGGCTCAGGCTCTGGCCCTGGTGCCCGGCGCTTCCCGGTCCGGTACCACTTTGATGATGGGTCTATTTCTGGGGCTTACCCGTCAGGGTTCCATGAGGTTTTCCTTTTTGCTCTCTATTCCTGCCATCGGGCTTTCCGGGGTCTATGAGCTCATCAAGGACTTCGATGAGCTTCAGAGTCTGGGACTGGAAGGATTGCTCCTGGGAACCATTGTAGCCGGCCTTTCCGGATACATAGCTGTGGCCGGATTATTGCGTTATCTTCGGACTCATAGCACATTCATTTTTGTTGCCTACCGAATCCTGCTGGGTATTCTGATACTGGTGCTTCTGGGCGCGGGATGGATCATGGATAATCCAGCCTGATCCGGGACACAGGCCTGCTGCGGTAGAATTTCCTGTAGGTTCCCTGGATCTGGATTTTCGGTGATCATGGCAATTACAGGTATAAAGCCCGATTGCCATACCGCCGATAGGCAAAGCACGGGAGTGAATCAATGGCCCTAGCCAGAAAAAGCCAGTACGACGCCTACAAAGATACCGAGATCCAGACTGCCAACCAGGGTAAGCTGATTGTGATGCTCTATGATGGAGCCATCCGCTTTCTCCGGATTGCGCAGGACAATTTGAATCCTCGGACCTACGATGTTGCCAACACCAATATCATCAAGGCCCAGGATATTATCACCGAGCTCATGCTCTCTCTAAACATGGAGGGAGGAGAAGTTGCTCAGAACCTGTTCAATCTATATGCCTACATGAAAAAGAGGCTTCTGGAAGCGAACATGGCCAAAGACAGCGCAGTTATCGATGAGGTTATCAAGTTAATTGAACCTTTAAAGAGCGCCTGGGAAGAGGTGCTCAATCGAGAAGGCACCGGTGCTTCGGCTCCGCGTCCGACCTCCGGACGACCGGAAGGCGCCGGACTGAATATCCAGGGTTGAGTCAGTACTCAAGATTTCTGCTAAAAAGGTACAGGGCACTTCTATGGAAGGCCCATACCTTGATGCAGGATTCCTTGAAATCGGAGAATCCAGATCTTCAGGCGGATTTCCTGTTCGAGCATTACAGGGATCTGTTCGATGAGCTGGAATCGGTGAGTACCCAGGTCCAACAAACACTTCAAAAGGAATATCCTTCCTCCGTTGCCATTTCTGACATAAGCGAGAAAACCTATCTAAGGCATAGCCTGGTTCTACTGGATGCAGTTGACAGAAATCTAATCCAGCTAAAAGATCGGGCCCTTGAGGATGTATTTCAGAATCATGTGGGTGGTCATATTCGCGCATTTCTGAAAGAGAAGGATGGCTGAACGCCGGGCCGGCCCAAAAAGGCCGAACCAGAAGCACTCCTCCTCGTCCAAACAACAGAACCTGGTAGATCTACAATTCGGTAGCAATAGCTCTGGTTTTGCAGACTGCCAAAACGGATGGATTCTATGTTAACTAAGTTGCGATGGCTGGTAATGGTTGTGGGCCTGTTTGCCGCTCTGGGCTCAGTGCAGGCGAAAAGAGTGGCTGTGCTTTTTGGCAGTAACTACACAGGCAATTCTGCGGGTATTCCACCCCTGGAACTCTGTGAGAAGGATGCCGCCCTCATGGAAAAGACCCTGAAATCCCATGGGCGCTTCGATGATGTCAAGGTGTACCTGGGTCGCATGGTTACGGCCAACAATGTGGAGAAGGCCATCGAAGAAGTGGCGAATGAAACCGATGAAGACGATACCGTAGTCTTCTATTTTTCCGGTCATGGCACCTACCAGAGGAATAAGGATGCTCCGGATGGACTGGACAATGTTATTGTAATGTTCAACCGCCCGCATATTAGCGAGCTGCAGCTAAACGAATGGTTGGAAGAGGTAGAATCTACAAAAACCGTATTTGTTTTCGATTGTTGCCATGCCGGTGGCATAGGACGACAGAATAAGAAGCAGCGCGGTACCGGTGATGTGCCGGTAGGCGATGGCAGCTCCGGAATCGTACTTCAGAACCGAAATGCCTCTCGATACTTTGATAACAAAGTTGTAGTGGCCTCCAGCGATGCAAATGAGACTTCTATTGAAATCCGAGGAGGCATAAATCAGGGCATCTTTACCTACTATTTTGCCCAGTCTTTGAATCCGGCCAATGGAGACTTAAACAAAGACCGGACGGTTACCATATTCGAAGCTTTTGAATGGACCAGTAAGAGAGTTACCAGCAGCGCGAAGCAATACAATCATAAGCAGACTCCGCAATTGATTGGCGATGGGTCCGGAATCCAGATCGCAGGGGAATTCAAGCCTTCTCCTCCGGCACCGCAACCTGGACCAGAAGTGGTGGATCCTCAGCCAAACCCGAACCCTTCTCCTGTAGGACCTCCTCCCAATCCTGTGGACCCGGTAGATCCTGTTGGACCCACGGAACCAGAAGTGGTGAATCATGGGGAACAGGGACAGATCGTTCTGGCTACTACCATTCTCAAAAGCAAGTACGCCGTCTCTTCCATGAATCCAAACGATATCATTGGTGAAAACGATCCGCATAAAATCATTGGAGAAACCAGCCCCTACAAGCGTAAGCCCGGGGAAGGCCAGAACCGTGAAAAACGCAAAGATGAGGATCGTCTGGTAAAAGCCACTGTATCTGGCGAAGAATTCCCGGTAAAACTGCAGTGGGTGAACGAATATCAGCTACGCCAGATCACCGGTGAGCAGATTCCTCTGGGAGTGTATTCTTTTCAGGGAGTGGTGAAGCGCAACCAGGTGGCTATTATTACGATCTCCAAAGTACCTGCCGGCGTCCATGAGGTGATCATCGAGGCCGATGGATACCCGGTACTGAAGCGTCGTGTGGGCGTGGAGAAAAATCAGGTCTCCAAAGAGCTGGTTGTGGCCAGTATTACAGGTCGTGGCTCCATAGAAGGAAAGGTGTTCTACAAGAATTTTGAGCAACCTATGGCCGGCCATGAGATCTGGATGCCTACGGTGACCGGGGTAAATCAGATCCATAAGTTCAAAACCCTGTCGGACGGTTCTTTCTGGTTTCTGAATCTTCCGGCCAGTGCAAACTATCAGCTCATGGTATCCTTTCTGGAGAACTCCCCCATCGAGAATAATCGCTTTGAGGTAAGACCCGGAGGCATAACCAAGCTTGACGTGGTACTGAACCGAAAAAGCGTTAGGGATAGATGAGGTTAATAATCTACGGGATTCTTCTTTATCTAGCCTATCGACTGATCAAATCCTGGCTCCTGAAAACAGGAGCCTCCAGGGCCCGGCCCAGCTTTTCCGCAGAGGAAAGCAGCCGGGGCTCTTTCTCCAGCCAGCGTGAAAAGGATGTTACCGAGCGGTCGAGAGTGCTGGACGACTGAACATCTTCCATCCTCGGTAATTCACCGATTCAGTGCATTGTAGTTTCGGATCCGCTTGGGGGCCCGGCCGATTGCATCCTTGATTTTTTCCATGAATTCCAGCTTCGGAACCGATAATTCTAATGGGATGAACTATAATCGTGCAAACTGGGCTATTTACGGGGTAGCCGTGCTCTCTCTTATTCTGGTACAATGTTCCGGTCCTTCTGTGAAAGAACCGGAATTCTATGATCGTGCAGAAGAGATGATCCAGGAAGGCGCCGGCGATGAGGTGGCCAACCAGATTCTCGAAAACACGGCTCAGATTCCAGACAGCCAGAAGGATCGAGCTATTTCTCTACTGGATTCGCTGGGAAATGAATCCGGAAGAGACGCTCTGATGAAGCTTTACGGCTCGGAAGGCTTCACTGAAAAGGCGCAAAAGGAAGCCATCATTGCACGATTGCTCAAAAGAAAGGATACCATCACAGCTGATTTTATTCGCAGCCGAGTAAAACAGAGCCCGGACCTATATAATTCTGTAGTGGCTCGCTACATGATCGAGCAGGGGGACAAAGCGTCCGCTGAATTCTTTCTGGAAATGGCCAGCAAGGATCGTTCTATTCTCAATGGAGAAATGGCTCGCCTCTTCGCAGAGAACGCCCTGGTGGATTCCGTGCCACTCCTGAAATACATGGCCGAGAACAGCGTGGATCCTGCCGCTGCTTTCGATGCAATGTCCAGGATCAAAGAAGGGGGCGCTGCCGAATACCTCGTTCAATCGGCGGCAGATGCGAACCACCCTTCGAGATTGTTTGCCATTCGTTATCTGCCACAGCTAAACGATAATGAGCTGGTAGTTCCGGTGCTTCGTTCCATAGTATTGAATTATCGAAATGAAAACACTGAGATCCTTCTACAGGCCATGGAGTCTCTTGGTGAAACCGAATATTCGGATGAAAGCTATAATGCACTGAAAAAGGTCTTTCTGAACATGGACAGCACTGAAGTCCAGGCAGCCGCTATAGTTGCTATGGCTCGAATGCGAGATATGGAACCTCAGGCCTTGCTCGAGGAATTGAAAGACGAAGCGTCAAAGGAAAATCAGAAGCGTCAGGAGAAGGAACCGGAAGTGGCCGTAGTCACCGAACCCAGAGTTCGACCGGAGCCCCGCCCGCAAAGACCCACTGTAACAAGGATTCGACCAGGGACATACGGTAAGCTTCCATACACCGAGGCTCAGTCCAAGCGATACATGAGGCTGGTAAGCCAGGTAATGAGTGAAAATCTGGGATCAGACTCGGCCCGCGGATTGATGGGCCAGATGCACAATGCTTTTCGCTCTTATGCAGAATCAGAAACCGAATCTTCACAATTCTTTCGCAGATCTTATATGCGATACTTCGGCGTGGATGAGCAAAAGGCCCTGGAGCTCATGGGAAAAGGAATTAACGTTCCGGGTTCGCTGAACGCTATTTTAAAGAATGTTAAGAAGGAATACGGCAGCGAAAGCATGCAGGTATATGCTCTATCTCGTTTCTTTGCTATTCCCAGATGGCAGGCCCAGGTATTGATTCAAGTGTATTCGCAGGGAGATCTGGGACGGTAGGCCCGGGCTTATGAGCCGCAGTACCCGATCGCATGTAATTCTTACTTCACCCGGCCAACAGTAATATGTGGACTGCCAGACCGAAAATAAACAGAACCCGGCGCAAATTTTTCAGGGCAAACAGCTTTCTAATTGCGCTGTCGCTTTTGCTTCCAGCTCTACATTGCGGAAAGCCAGAGCCAGGAGACTTTGGCTGGGCAGCTCTCAATAAAGAGGGAATGGGCGAAATTGAAGAAATGCTTCTTCAGCCCAGGGATTATCGCATTCGCAGGGATCGATTATTCTTTTCCGAGTCTCAGACCATCTACTGGATTTATCGCATTGAATCCGGCTCCTTCGACAACAGCAAATTCCTGGCTGCACTCTATACCACCGGCGAAAGTCCCGAGCCGGTGGAGATTGATCTGCGTCGTCTGGAGCTGGAATCCGGTGCCGGTGGATATGTATTTCGACAGTACTATGAGCCTCTGGATCCTGGGTCCTATATACTGAAAATTGCCTATGAATCCATTCCATTCGATCAGGTGGAATTCCAGGTAATCCCGGAACCGGATCCCTGGCAATATGCAGATAATGTAACCGCTGAAGAGGAAGGCTTCGATCCATTGCTACATTATAGCACCGGCGATTCTGCCTACGAAAATCGCAAGCGAACCCCTATCGAAAACGAAGAAGGTTGGGATACCGAACGCTGGATTTACGAGCCCGCGGACAATGCGGCGGCATCGGAAGGTTTATAAAAAAAGCGGTTATTGGACAGCCGTTGCCAATCTTCTGCCACGGGCTTACTGTAGTGGACACGGGGTAGCAGCCGGGATTCTTTTGCATCAGCAATCAGTGGCCGGCAAGGCTTGTCAGCTTTACAGGTGGCCAATCGATACTTTCTAATCCCTGTGGGCCCGAACCGTATCAATCATTGTCTGCACATTTTCCAGCGGTGTGGACGGATGGATTCCATGTCCCAGATTGAAAATGTATTTCTTTCCTGCGAATCGAGCGATGGTTTTTCTGGTAGCATCCACAACTCGCTCTTTCTTTCCATAGAGGATAAGCGGATCCAGGTTCCCCTGTAGAAGCAGTTCCTCCGGCAGATTGCGAATCACCGAGTCCGGGGTTCGCCAGTCCAGGCTCATTCCATCCGGTTCCATCTCTGCAATCTGTTCTGCCAGATGCGCCGAGTTGCCGGTAAACATAATAAAGCGAAATGGCTTTTTGGCCTTTTGACGTACCTGGCTCAAAATCTTTCGGTTGAATTGGCCGGAAAACTCTTCATAGTCCTGGGCCTGCAGAATGCCGCCCCAGGAATCGAAAAGCTGAACTATCTGTGCACCACTTTCGATTTGATAGCAAAGATAGTCTGAGGTTATATCTGCCAGTCTATCCAGAAGCTTGAGAAAGAACTCAGTGTCCCTGAAAGCAGTAGTCTTGGTTCTTTCGAATTTTCTGGTAGTGGAACCTTCTACGATATAACTGGCCAGCGTAAATGGCGCTCCAGCGAAGCCAATCAAGGCAGGCCGGATTTCGCTGCTCAGACCTTGAATATACTCCTGAATTCCCTGCAGGGTCCGGGCAACGTAAGGATTATCTCTTTCCGGATTATAGTCATCTATGAGGGATAGTTCCCTTTCTTCGCGAATGGTTTTCTCCAGAACCGGGCCTCTACCTTCTTCGAAATGCAGTGGAATCCCGGCAGCATGTACCGGAGTCAGAATATCCGAAAACATGATGATTCCATCCATGCCATAGCGACGATGGGGCTGAAGGCTTACTTCAATGGAAAGCTCTGGAGTCATGCTCAGATCCAGAAACGTTTTCCCTTTCCGAATTTCATTGTATTCCGGCAAATAGCGACCTGCCTGACGCATGTACCAAAGAGGCAAATACTGCGGATTTCTGGTCTGAAACGCTTCGATCAGTGGATAGTCAGGCATGAGGGAAGAAAGTCTGGCTCCAGGCCTGCAGTCGATTCAATTTTGATTCTATGCCATTCAGCATGTTCCATAGAAATGTTCTACGAAATGTTGCCCGTGCAAGTTGGCAATACAGAGTCTTTCGGAGATCTTAGCGGCGGATATCTGAGTCCGGGCCTGCTCGTAGAGCTTAGAGCCCGGACTTCTGAGGACGGGCCGATCCTGGAACTTAGTGCCCGAACTCTAAGGATGGGCCGGTCGTAGTGTTTGGACTCGGGATTTTATGGACGGGCCAGTTCATATCCCTGGCCGTGGCGCGTGATGAACCATCTGGGATGGGCCGGGTCTTCCTCAAAGATCTTTCTGAACTTTACAATATAGTTGTCTACCGTGCGATTTGTAGGACTTTCTGCGCTGGACCAGGCATGATCCAGTATATCACTGCGATGCACCGGCCGACCTCTATTGAGTACCAGCAGAGCCAGGATTCTCTGTTCCCGGTCATTGAATCTCACTACGTCTCCGCTGCTTGAAGTGGCGACGCCGGATTCCATATCCAGTTTGAAATCTCCGATGGTTTCGGACACCGGGGATGTTGTGCGATTCCTCAGTCGAGCCTGTACTCGCACAAGCAGCTCTTCCAGTTCAAAGGGCTTGGTCAGATAGTCATCTGCCCCGGCCTGAAAGGCTTCCAGTTTATCGTCCAGGCCTGCTCTGGCTGTGAGAAAAATTACAGGAAAGTCAGATCTTGAGCGAATCTGTCTGCATAGCTCCAGACCATTTAGCTGCCCGGGAAGCATTATATCAAAAATACCCAGGGATATCTCTGCGAAGGAACTCTGTCTTTCCAGTACATCATCGGCCTTTTCATAGTCGATGACGCGATATCCCTCCGCTTCCAGGTTCAGCCGGATGCCTTTACGAAGGAACGGCTCGTCCTCGACGAGCAATATTGTAGTTATTCCGCTTTCGGCCATGGGCTTCGCGTAAACTCAGGAATGGGCTCGAGGCAGTTCAAGATTCATTCTCAGTCCTCCGCCTTCTCTCACTTCTGCCTGGATGCCGGCAGACCATTGGTGCAATATTTCCTGCACAATATATAGACCCATACCAGTTCCTTTTATATACCCTTTATGGTTGTCCAGGCGAACCAGAGGATCAAAAATGTGGCTTAGATCTGACGGTGGCACTCCAGGTCCATCGTCTTCGATTACCAGATGGCAGTGTTCCGGATGATCCATTATTCGAATCCATATCTGCACACCCTGAGCCCCGTACATCAAACTGTTTTCAACGATATGCCCCAGTGCACGACCCAGAAGCACCTCCGGAATGGCCAGATGGGCATCGTCAACGTTCATATGGACTCTGGCTTTCTTGCTCTCCACAAGTTCTCTGTGATTTTCGATAGCCATGTTTAGTGCCGATTTCAAATCAGCGGTTCTCTTGCCTCCTGCATCTGAGGTAAGTTCTCCCGGTAGCAACTGAGCCACCGTGGAATTCAGATTGCGAAGCTGAGACACCGTATCTTTCAGGATTTCTTCTTTCTGGGTATCGGGCAGGGAGCGTTTCTGCAGAGTCTGCAGATTAAGCTGAAGGCCGGCAATAGGAGTTTTTAACTCATGACTTACCGAATTAAGGAATAGCTCTTTTTCCTTGAGCAACTCCTTCTCCTTGCGAAATGCATTAATTACGTAGTAAGAGCCAATGCCCATCACCGCGAATGCGAATATACTCTCAGAAAGAAGCATCCACTGTTTTCGCTGGCTTTCGCTCTCCCTGTTCTCGATTACCTCTTCTTTGATTTTCCAGCCAGTATCTGTTTGAATGGCCAGTTCCGTTTCCTGAAGATCCGGCTGTTCCGGAGAAATTCTTTCCAATTTCTCCAGCTGTAATGCATCCAGCTCTTCTTGCATCCGGGCCATCTTATGATCCTGCATGCGAAAGAACACCATCCACCAGATCAACTGTCCGATGATTACCAGAAATAGAAGTGGTATAAGGAACGTAGGTATTGAACTTCGAGTGCGAGTGGGCATGCGGATCTCCAGTTATTACTTCCCATCAAAGAATTCGAATACAGTTTCCAGAAATCGATCCAGGTCGCTGTCTTCCATGGCTGAGCTGAGAAACCCTACTTCATAGCCAGAGGGGGCCATGTAGATTCCTCGATCCAGACAATGATGAAACAGAGCAGCATAGGTTTTCATGGAGTCCCGGTCAATGGCGCCGGAAGTGCGAGGCGCTTCACCGTGATGAAACCAGAATATCGAAGCTATGCCTGTCATCTGGAAATCATAGCTTCGATCGTTAAACGCATCCTGTATGCGCTTTCGCTTGAGTTCCAGGTTTGCATATAATTCAGGTGTGAGTAGCTTCATCTGCGCCAGGCCGGCTTCCATGGCCACCGGATTGCCGCTCAAGGTGCCGGCCTGATATACCGGTCCGTCCGGTGCCAGCAATTTGAAAATGTCATCTCGCCCGGCGAAAGCACCTACAGGCATTCCGCCTCCAATGATTTTACCATAGGTGATCAGGTCCGGCTCAATTCCCAGATACTCCGCCGCTCCGCCAAAGGCCAGGCGAAAGCCATTGATTACCTCATCGAAAATGAGAAGAGAATCATGCTTTCGGGTGATGTCCCGAAGAAACTGCAAAAATTCCTGTCTCTGAAGTAGCAGACCGTTATTGGCCGGCACCGGCTCCAGAATAATTGCTGCGATTTCGTTTCCGTACGCCTTGAAAGCTTCGCTTACTGCCTGCTCATCGTCCAGAGGAATTACAATGATATCGCTGGTCATGGCTTCCGGTACTCCGCTGGAATCTGGAATGCCGGCCGTGGCCAGCCCGGAGCCCGCCTTAACCAGTAGTGCATCGGAATGTCCATGGTAGCAGCCATCGAACTTAATGATTTTATTTCTTCCGGTGAATCCTCGAGCCAGTCGAACAGCACTCATCACCGCCTCTGTACCGGAGCTAACGAAGCGGATTTTCCTGATGGATGGCAGCGACTCCTTGAACCCTTCTAGAATAAACTCCGCCAGCTTCACTTCGCTTTCCGTAGGAATTCCCAGTGTGAGCGAACGATCTAATTGCTTTTGAATAGCAGAAACAATGTCCGGATGTCTGTGACCGCAGATCAACGGTCCCCAGGAGTTGCAGAAATCCAGATACTGGTTTCCATCCACATCCCTAACCGTACAGCCCTGGCCGGACTCCATAAAAACCGGAGTGCCCCCTACGGATCGAAAGGCTCGCACCGGACTGTTTACTCCTCCAGGAAGCACCTTCAGGGCTCTTTCATAAAGCTTCTGCGATCTTTCGCGGTTCATTCTGTCCTCCAGATGGCCGACCATTGGACCGATCAGACCTGGTTCCAAAGTTGTTTTGCCGGGCAGGATTTCCACAAAAAAGATGTGGCCTGGTCCGCTTCCCTGGAAAACGCTGAACATCACTGGAGCACCATTCGTGTCAGATAAGAAAGACAGAGGCGGTCAAAAGAGGGTATTGAAGTTTCGAATACCCGGAGACCAGGTTATCTATACTGGCTTCATGCTTGTGGACCTGGATCGTTCCACGGTCAACGAATGGGGGGGCAATGCGGGCAGTGGGTCCGAGTATTACAGCATACCTATGGATGGGCCCTGGAAAGAGTTCGGTAGCTGGCTGCGGACCAGAGAGTTTCAAGGGCAGGTGGATCCGGGTGCTACCCAGGATATTCAAAGGTTCATTCAATCCAGAAGCGAAAATATCGTAAAGGCAGATCGGATGGTGGAGCTTCTTACCAGCGGCGACCTGGCCACCCTGGAATACGAATGGGCTCAGGATCTGGAAGTTTCTCTGGGACTGCATAGTCCTGAAATGGAGCTACTGATTAGCGACCTGGAAGAAGAGCAGAAAAAAAGCGAAGAAGCTGCTCTGGAGGCCGCGGGGATGCCGCTGAGTTTTATCATCTCTCCATTTCAGGGCATCCCGCTATTCAGGCTTCAAATCGATCAAAGAGTACATGTGCGCTTTAAAGATGTAAAGAGCCCACAGACAGAGAAGTATCTCAAGACCCAGGGTATCGAAGTCAAGGACGGTCGAGCCGAAGCTGTAGGTCGAATAACATCCATGAAACGAATGCCGGATAGTAAAGAGACCATGGTCCGCATTCAGCTGCCGGGTAAAGCAGAAGGCTACGTGCTTGAAGAGAATACGAATATCAAGGTCCGGACCTTTACACCTTCCTCTAAGAAGCAGGATGCCTCTGCCATGGGGGGGCATCATGCAGGAATCACAGGAGACATCTCCGTTCTACAGTTTGCCATATTTGGTGGCCTTTTGCTTGGCTTGATCGTTCTGGGCGCCATTGTCTGGTCCTTGCTCTAGAAAACCTGCATCGTTGCATTCAAGAATTATTTCCATACTCGCCAGGTAACTCTGCGGCCTACGCCACGAAGAACTATGTATGCGGATTCTCGTCTTACTAACTCTTTCTCTTTATTCCATTCTACAATGTAGCGGTCTTCCCGAAAGGTCCTATGTGCCGCCCGCGGACGGCGAGCTGCTCGTCGCATCGGACCTGGAACCCCTTTATCGCAGCTACAGCGCACTCTTACAGAACTATGTTTCCCGGGGGAATGTGGATTACGCAGCCATGTGCCAGGATCCTTCGCTGGAAAGAGTAATGCAGGGATTTCGCTCGGTGGATACTCAAACGATTCAAACCCGGGAGCAAGGCCTTGCATTCTGGATCAATGCTTACAATGCCTTTACCCTGGACGTTATCTGTCTTGGATATCCCGTGAAATCCATAAATGAGTTGCATGGTGCTGGAGGTTTGTTCACTTCCACGGCCCTGGGTCGCACTGTATGGAAAGTACATACATTTCCCATTGGTAAAAAAGAATTCACGCTGGATGAAATTGAACACGAAATTCTGCGGCCGGAGTTTAAAGATTATCGAATTCATGCTGGCATAGTCTGCGCCAGCGTTAGCTGCCCTCTCTTGCGCAGCGAAGCCTATGTCCCGGAGCGAATCGATGATCAGTTGAATGATCAAATGAAGGAATTTATGGCATCTGAACTGCGAAACCGAATCGATCCGGAAACCAGGACCATTTATCTTTCAAAAATCTTCAAGTGGTTTAGAGATGATTTCGTGGATTCGAATACTCCACTTCTGGAAGTGTTATGGCCCTATATCCCGGATGCCTGGAAAACGGAACTGGTGGATCTGGAAACCGTCCGGAAAAAATGGAAGGTAGAGTATCTCCCCTATGATTGGTCCTTGAACGGGACATAGAGCGAGATTAACATCATTTGCAGTGGAAACTTTTTACTGATCCTATTTTTGAACGTCGCACATCGCAAGACGAGAGACGAAAGACGAGAGACGAACCGGCATTCTTTTTCTGCAACTGAAGGCAGTCGGCGACGAGCGGGATTCGCTATCCCGGAGGTGGCCCTACCCACATCATGGGATTATAGGCCAATTCCCAGAGATATCCGTCTGGATCAGCAAAGTATCCGCCCCAGAATACTTTCTCTGGTTTTTTTACAAGCCTCGCGCCAGCCGCGATGGCAGATTGCATAACTGCATCTACTTCCTTTTCGCTTTCTAGATTATGAGCAAGGGAGAATCCAGGAAAGGTGGATTCTGAAAAACTAACACCTGCATCCTGGGCCAGGTCTTCCTTTCCAAAAATCCCCAGCCACGTGCCCTGTAGCGTAAAGAAGGCAACCTCATCCGATTCAAAATCAAGCCTGGGAAAACCCAGTCCGTCTTCGTAAAAGCGTACCGCTCGGGAGACATCGGACACGCCCAGTGTGATCATGCTAATTCTTGGCTGCATAATAACAGGTGCGGCCTCAGGAGTAAAAAGTCAACAGAGCTTTTCAGGCTCCGTTTCTAGTCGAAATTGGAAGCTACGGGATAACGGAAGCTTCTACATCACTAACAAAGAACACATCATATAACATGGGATCCAGATAGAGAGAATCAGACGAGAACGCCTGGCTTGATAGCACATAGTTCACAAGTGGAACAACCAGGATCCAGTCATGGTTGTCAAACCCTGGAAGTGGTATTTTCTGCCCTGCAAATCGAGCTGTGTTGCTTCGAACCACCATCGCACGATATTCAATTCCCAGTTTCCTGGCCAGATGATTGAACGTTGTACCAAATAGGTGCGAATACTCCAGGCAATGAGCCGGACGCGGTGTTTTGAATTCCAGAGAGTAAGTATGGTTGAAATCCGGATGCAGAATCCCTGCTGTTCGGCGCAATACGAATTCCACCAGTTCATCTCTGTCTCCTATTCCTGAATCCTTTGCTTCTTTCTGCCAGGAGGCCAGAAGGTCGGGGCTCAATTGGGCCGCAGGGTGGGAGAATGTATGTGGTGGGCCGAGGGTGAGAAGCGCGGGAACAATCATGCGATAGGCAACGATGCCCATAATAAGAAGGATTGTCAGCGCGCTGATCCAGAGAAGCCAGCGCCGAATTCCAGCTCCAGTCTGAGATTTCTTAGGCTCCATTTAGCCCGTAATCTTCCTGGCTAACCTGTAATAGCAATCATTTCTTTTTCGAAAGAAACTCCAGAATGGCGTCGGCTATCTCTTGCGGCGAATCTTCCCATATGAAATGACCTGCACCGGAAAGAACCCTGGTCTTATGGTTGGTAAAATACTTCTCGAACTTCTGGCGTTCAAGCGTGCGAAAAGCGATATCCCGGTCTCCCCAGAGTATTAGACTTTCTTTCTCATGCAGGCTTTCAAGGTCGCCTTCCAGCTTTTGCAAATAATCCCTGCTCTTTAGTATGGCCCGGGAAAAAATATAAGTGGGCATTCTTTTGCTGGCATTGTTCATCGGCAACAGGTATGCCTGCATCTCCTCGGAAGAGAGTTTAGCTTTCTTGGTGCCGGCTGGTATGAGCAATCGCACAAATGCATGAAAGCGGCGAATCAAGAATCTTCCGAGGAAGCCACCAAAGAATCGAGAAAAGGCTTCAAAGTGAAAATCTCCATTCACCGGCCATGCGAAGGTATTTCCAATAATAAGGGCAGATACCTTCGTCCGCTGCTCTACTGCTACACGGAGTCCAATCGGCCCACCCCAGTCCGACATTACTGGAATCCATTTTTTTAGATTTAGCTTTCGAAGGAATTCGTGGCCAATTTCAGCATGCTCTGCCGGCAAAAAGGAGTAATCAGCACTTGCCTGGCTCAGCCCGAATCCTGGATAGTCAAAAGCAATGCAGCGAAAACGATGCCTCAGTAATGGGATGACCTTACGAAAAAGGAGGCCTCTGTCTCTCTCAAAAAGAGGAAGGGCAGATGACAGTGGCTGTATCTCTGGTTCATCCATTCAACTATTCACTCTAGGAAGTTTTCCGGCATTTCGTAGATCCGGAACTTCTTATTCGCTGGTTCTATCCAGAATGAAGTTGGCCGGAGTATACCATTCTGGAACCTCGAGTCGGAGGGCTTTTTGCTGTGGATATGCGAACTGTAGACGGTTTGATGTTATCTGTACGGAGCGAGGTTTCTTTTCCAGCAAAGATCGGATGCGGTAGCATGCAGCTGGATGGGAGATGGCATTGACCCGATTGGATTTCTTATAGACTGAATTTTGACCATTCTTCACCGTACCTGGAGGCGAACGTGAACATCATTAGTATACGAGGCGGTGGTTTGTTCACCTGCCTGATTCTTATTCTGGTTGCCAGTCTCTGCAGTAGCTGTCAGACATTTCGCGAGAATCCAGATCTGGGCCCCTGTAAAGTTGACTGCGTTGAGAAGCAAAACGAATGCATGCTTCAGGCTACTTCCTCGCCCGAAATAGATCATTGTAAAGAGGCTCTGGCAAAGTGTATTCTGCGCTGCGAAAGAGAATATCCTTGATGATATGCAGATCAGGATGCAGGTGCTTTATGAGGGAGCAGAGGAAGCGATCCGGAATCTATGCAACATCGCTGATTGTCTTCCTGTTTGTTTCGCTATTTCTTTTATTTTCCGGTGCCTGTTTCCAGAGGCACAGCTATCGTCCACCCGCGTCCGGGGAGCCCTCTGCAATTCTGAAGCTTAAATTTCATGACTTGAATTCCCTTCCAGGAGCCGCAATCCATACGGCCGTATTTCTAGAAGGGAGTCAGGCCGGAGTTTTCCATGAAGCAATCCATGAGCAAATTCTTGAGGATGGGGTGAATTTGGCTGTGGCCAGCGATGAACGAGGCCTGAGCGGTGATAGCGGTGTAGTCGAAGAAAAGCCAGTAGTCCATCTTGCAATGGATGCCGGCAGGATCGGCACAGGGCCGGTGCTGCTTACGATCCATATGGAAGCACGCTGGGAAGAAGAAAGACTGGAGCATCTTACCTATTTTGATGGGAACAATTGGAGACAGAGGCTTACCCGGGTTTCCGTTCAGAGAAAAGCAGGATGTCGGACCGAATTGAAAATGAACATTGCGGACGGTACCATATATCTGCTGGATTATACCTGGTATTCCCTGGAAGAGTGTCAGGCTATTGCGTACAGGCAGACGTTTAGCTCTGGCGGGTTCGCGTTGCAGGAAGTGGCCCGGTCTTCGCATTTTGAGCCCATTCTGGATTGGCCCGGCAGCTTTCGCTTTGGACCAGAGCCATGGATCTGGTATCCTTACAGACCTGCATTCGATAGGTCTCCACCCTGATTCTTACTGGCGAATGCAATTGTCTGGATGAGTGTTTCTCCAACGACCCTGGATGGTTTCGCGGTGGATGCGTGCATCTTTCGAAAACCATGCGCCAATATTTCGAAATCCACGTGCGATGCTCTCTAATGTAAGGACGAGCGTGATGGAAATTTCGATGGAACGCGTGTAAAAACCAGAGAGATGGAAATTCCGATGGAACGCGTGTAAAAACCAGAGAGATGGAAATTCCGATGGAACGCGATTCCAAATAGTGTCTGCGATTGGATATGAATTTCAGTGTTAAGGATGGTTCGGATGGGCGGTGGATACGAAACTTTGCAGCCAGAGAAAGACGCTTTTTACTGACTCATCGATCAGAGTCGACGCTGGTTTCCAGGGTAACTCGGGAAGCACAATTAGAGAAAAGGAAATCCCCAGCATCTTAATTATGATATATTGCCTGGCAAGCTCAAGATCCTGATTCGCCATTTCAGGATTCCAGTCCAGAAGCAGTTCATCGATGATTTCGCTCTGTTCGTAGCCCTCCGGCTCATTTGCGAAGTAGGAGTCTTCATCGGATTCCAGTCGATCTTGATTCAGATAAAGAATACGAAAGTCGTCCGGGCGCTCCAGCCAGAAATGGATGGCAGCTCTTAAGAATGCCTCCAGGCGAAGTTCCGGGCTCTGAATTACAGCGATGGACTTTTTACAATGTTCAAAAAAGGCTGTGAGAATATCGGCCCAGATGTAGCGAATAACAGCTCGTTTGTTGGGAAAATACCGGTAGAACATCATGGGAGACCGGGATGTGTGTTCCATGATCTTTCGGATGGTTACAGCATCGTAGCCATCCTTCTGGAAAAGAGACCGGGCCACGGCCAGGATATGCTGCCTGCCGTCTTCCAGCTCCTGGGCCGTTAATGCCGGGCGACCACGGCCCCGGCTATCGGCTGCCTCGTTCAAATTTAAGTCAGGCATGGGAAATTCTCTCAGAGCTCGTGTCCACTTTACGAGGGGTTATCCAGGGTTTGCCTGAATACTCGCCGCCGAGCAGGACCATCACCAGGGAGCAAGCCAGCGGATGCAAAGCCAGTAGAAAAATCACTTCCCAGGAAAAAATACTATACGCGTATAATTTAATGATTCAGGAATGACCGGGGGGAGAAAATGGAAGAACAGAAGGATGTCATCATCATTGGAGCCGGGCTGGCAGGGCTAACCGCCGCGTACGAGCTCAAAAAGGCGGGACGCTCAGTTCAGGTCCTGGAGGCCCGGGACCGAGTAGGCGGACGGACCATGGAAGGAAAGCTTCTGGATCGATCTTTTGATCTGGGAGGTCAATGGGTAGGTCCTACACAGACCCGGATCATGGGAATGATCAAAGAGCTGGATCTGACCACTTTTCCGCAGCACAGCGAGGGGTACCAGCTGGTGGAAATGCATGGAAAACTGAGTAAATACAAGGGCGTGATTCCCAAACTGCCTATTCTGGCTCTACTTTCGGCGGATCGGGCCATCAAGAAAATCAATCGTCTGGCTCAGTCCCTGGCCAGCGAGCCCTGGAAGGACAAACGGGCCGAAGCTCTGGATACCATCACGGCTGAGCACTGGATTCAGGGAGTGCCCACGAAGATCGCCAGGGAGATGATCCGAATTGCAATTAGAGCCATTTTTTCGGGTGAGTCTTCGGAGATCTCATTTCTCTATTTTCTGAATTACATTCAGGGTGCCGGCAGCTTTGAGCTTCTGGCTGACGTCGAAGGGGCGGCCCAACAAGATCGAGTACTCGGCGGGGCCTTCCAGATAGCCCGGAGAATGGCAGACCGGGTAGGGGACGAAAACATTTCCCTTTCCAGTCCGGTTCGTTCCATTGAACAGAATGAATCCGAGGTTCTGGTTCGCACGGATGGCGGCGAATACCGGGGCAAATACTGTATTGTTGCTCTTTCTCCGAATCTTACGACCAGCATTCATTTTTCGCCAGCTCCCCTGGAGAGATTGAGTCTGGCCCGAAGGATGCCCATGGGTTCCGTTACAAAAGCCATCGTTGCTTACGATACTCCTTTCTGGCGAAGAAGCGACATGGCCGGCATGGCCATTAGCGATGCAGGTCCATTTGGACCGGTCTTCGATGCCTGTTTACCGGATGATTCGCGTGGATATCTGGTGGGATTTCTGGAAGGAGAAGAAGGCCGGCGTTATGCAATGGCTACGGAACAAGAGCGAAAGCAAGCGATCGTACAGACTCTGGTTCGATTTTTCGGACCGCAGGCGGCCAACCCCATTGGATATGTGGAGAAAAACTGGACTATGGATGAATGGAGTGCCGGATGTTATACGGGGCTTATGATTCCCGGAACCATGCTACATTACGGAAAGTATCTACGCGAACCTGCCGGTCGTATACACTGGGCGGGAACGGAAACGGCGGAGCGATGGATGGGATACTTCGATGGGGCTGTTGAATCAGGGCAACGGACTCGCGACGAGATCCAGAGCCGATTCCAGTAGGATGGACTGCGTCGAAGGTGCCATAAAACTCTGGAAGAGGATTCGCAATTAGAGTAAAGCCCATTCCATAATATGTAATTCTCGTTATGAAATTCTCGCTGGCTTCTGTCGGGCTAATCAGGCGAAGCCGGCGCCTTCCTTCGCAGGAAAAAAGCGATTTACTGGAACAGGCATTTACTTCAAAACCGATCATATGTCTGGATTATCCAACCTGAAAAAAATCCTGGTGATTGGCTCGGCCGTGCTCGCACTTATCATCATTATTACGGCTCTATGGACCGCATCCCCGCTGGAAATGGCCGAGGAGGGGGAGTATACAAAGCTGGATCCTCAAAAGGCTCAGAATATTCAATGGCAAGCAGTGACGGATGAGGCCACGGGATATCTTCAGGACTTGCTTCGAATGAAGACCATTCGCGGCAATGAGCACCAGGTCAGTCTGTACATTAAAAAGATCCTGGAAAAGGAAGGAATACCGGTCAGGATCTATCAACATCCAGAGGATCCTTCGCGTTCCAACCTGGTAGCTGAGCTGGAGCCATCCACTCCGGATCCGGCCTTGAAGGACGAAGGCATCATTCTGACCGGGCATTCGGATGTCGTGGAAGTAAACGAGGAGAACTGGAAGCATCCTGCTTTCTCAGGAGCTCTTATAGATGGAAAAATCTGGGGGCGCGGAGCTATCGACATGAAGGGACACGTAGTAATGGGACTCATGTCCATGCTACTGGCCAAGCGTCTGGATATACCTCTGAAGCGAAAGCTGATGCTTCTTGTCCTTGCTGATGAAGAAAGTGATGGAAAGTACGGTGTAAAATACATGGTGAACGAGCATCGCGATGTATTCGAAGGATACAAATATGTATTCAACGAAGGTGGTCTGGGCACCAGCGGTGTGGCCGTAGAAGGAAGTAAAATATTCAATATACAGTGGGCCGAAAAAGGAAAGATCTGGGCGGAGCTTTCAGTAGAGGGTGATTCCAGTCATGGAGCACGACCGCCCGCTGAATATGCTCTTCTGAACATGGTGCAATTTTTAAACGAAGTCCAGGAAATGGAAACGGACCTGACCATTGTTCCAGAGATGGAAACGTTTCTCTATCAGATGGGGGAAGCCTACAGTTTTCCCAACTCCTTTTTTATGAAGCGAAACAACAACCCCTTGCTGAGGCCTCTCATTCTGCCTGCACTGAAAGCCAATCGCTACCTGGTGGCCATGACCACAAATACGCGGGCCTTTACAGGTTTGCATACAAATGAAGAGGATGGAATCAACGTAGTGGCGGATAAAGCGTTTGCAAAAATAGACATTCGCCTTCTGCCCAATACAACACCGGAAAAGTACCTGGACAAGCTGCAGAGAATCGCAGATAAGTATAAGGTAAAGATCAAGCCGGTCGGGGAAATTGTGCCGAATTCATCCCCTATGGACTCCGAGTTTTTCAAGGTTATGGCACGTGTGAGCGTGGAGAATGTTCCGGGATCTGTGGTAACTCCATTGATCACACCGGGAAATACAGACAATACCTACCTCCGTGAGATCGGACTGCTTTGCTACGGGTTAACCCCGGTGATACTGAACAGCGAAGAGCTGGGCAGTACCCATTCTGATAACGAATACATCAGTCAGGAAAATCTAAAGCTGGGAACAAAGATCATGTTTGAGACTGTGGTGGGTATGAACTAAAGAGTGGAATCTGAATTCGCAGATGCCCAGATTCCATCGGCCCTCTGAATTCGTAGCGCAGATGCGTAGATTCAAACGGCCCTCTGATTCACATCGATTGCCTCTAGCCCCCGGTGCTAACTGCGAAGGGACCGTATTATGGTCCTTCCACAAGTTGGTCTGGAACATCGGGTAAACGGCTGGTTTCTTGCTTTCGCGGCCGGAGCATATGAAGCCTGGCTTCGCTACCATCCAGCATCCACCTTTGGCTGCATAGCCCCAATGACCTGGTCTATTCTACTACAGCGCCACCACAGCTGGATCCTGCACCGGCGGTGCAACCGTAGCAATGCTGATGGGTGCGAATGGTTCTGCCTTCCAGGCCTGCCTGATCAAAATCGCGCACATGATTGGCATTCTCAGTCTGGATTTTCATATCCAGCATTTGATTGAAATCGCAATCGTATAGAAAACCATCCCAGGAAACGGAAATTGTATCTCTGCACATGACGCCTGCAGCAGCGGATGGATTGAACGATTCCACCAGTTTCGTCATATACTCATCGTAATTGCCTGATCGAATCAAATACTCCAGATAGCGACTGATGGGCATATTCGTAATCGTATACAGATCGTTGAACTGGATTCCATGCTGTTCGTTGAGCTCTCGCTTGAATTCGCTTTGCAGATCCACCTGGCTTCCGGGCAGGAAAGCCCCGGCTGGATTGTAAACCAGATGTAATTTGAGATCCGACCCCTCCCGGGCATAACCTACTTTGTTCAGTTCTTTTAGCGCATCCAGGGACTTTTGAAAAACACCGGCGCCTCTCTGGCGGTCTGTGCGACTCTCCGTATAGAAAGGCAGGGAGGAAATGACCTCCACTCCATGGTCCGCGAAAAACTGAGGCAGATCGCGGTACTTGAGGCCAGACATGATCACAGTCAGATTGCATCGCACAAGAATCTGCTTATTGCGTTTGTGTAATTCCTGGACGAGCCAGCGAAAGTCCGGATTGATTTCCGGAGCTCCCCCTGTGATATCCACCGTAGGTATATCGCTTCGGTCCAGAGCGTCCAGGCAGTCCTGCATGGTCTGGCGATCCATTACCTCTGTGCGATCCGGTCCTGCATCTACATGGCAGTGTTTGCAGGTCTGGTTGCAGAGCTTGCCCAGATTCATCTGAAAGATCCCAATTTTTGTTGGTTTGAAAGGACTGAGTCCGATTTCTGCAAGCTTTTGATCGAACTCCGGAAGGACTACTCCATTGGACAGAGGTTGTTCCAGAATCCGTAGCTGCTGCTCCGGACTTGCCAGTTCATTTCCGGCTTTAAGCAATGTGGTCATCGTCCTTCCTTCGATCTAATTTATTGGTTATTACTGGATCCCGGTTCATTCCAGGGTAGTTACATGGAGAGTTCGCCTGCTCGGTTCATCATTTGCACTCCATGCACCAGCGAAGCGCCGCCTCGAATTGCAGCAGCCACATGCACAGCTTCCATCATCTGCGCTTCCGAAGCTCCTTTCTCCATGGTCTCTACTGTATATGCATCTATGCAATAGGGGCATTGTATTGCATGGGAAACGGCCAGCGCGATGAGTGCTTTTTCCCTGGCTGTGAGAGCACCTTCCTGAAATACGGTGCCATAATAATCAAAGAATTTCTTGGCCAGCTCTGGCTGGAAATCTCCAATGTTTCCGAATTTCTTTAGATCTGCAGGGTTGTAGTAAGTTTTTCCGTTTTCCATCAATTTTCCTCGTTTGTGTGATTATTCGGTTTGGATTGTTACGGGTTACAATCGGACCAGACAAAGTCCACCACTCAACCAGAGGCTATTTGCCCTGGCCACATTCTTTTTCTACTCTAGATAGCTTCAACGAGGGATAGGCCGGCAAAAGAAGAGTCTGGCAGCTACTCGAAGCTAGGCGGGGCCCAGACCTGAGCTCTTGTTGATACTGGCCAGAGCATTGTTAATAAACAGTTCTGCCTCTTCGGCATCTCGTTCGGAACTGGATGAGCTTATATGAAAATCACCGATCAGAACATCTCCCTCTTCCGAAAACCATTCATCCGGACGGGCCCCGGGCTTAAATCTTACGTAGACCCGAATTCGGTGCTGACGATAATACTGGTGTGTATGGGATTCATGGTTCCATAGATACTGTCCGGGTTGTTCATGGGCAACGCGAAAACCTTCCACTTGAGAAAGCGAAATAGATTCTCCTGGATACATGTCAGTCATAAAAGCCAGTTCATCTATTGAGAGCTTACTGGCCCGCAATCCGACTCTTCCCTGCCATACATCCACGTAGTATGTAAATGCAACCAGAAGCGGGATTCCAGCCATGACCCAACCCATTGATGGGCTTTGCGAAGCATAAGCCGCCAAACCAATCAGTATCGAAAGAAATATCCAGGAGAAAAAACCAAGTATCCTGTTCCACTGACTCTTCCCCTGAAGAATGAGGGATTGCCCTTCTCTGTATTTCTCCACAAGAAGCCCATTGTTGATAGCCACCGCCGGCGGAAGAAACTCGCCATAGAGCGCATTGTGTCTTACCTGATGATTCGCCTGAATGTACTCCTCTAGATACCAGTTCAAAAGAAATAGAGCCAGAAATGCATTCAGTACTCCACTTACACCGAGAAGAGACATGTTCTGATTGGATGCCAGGAGAAGCGATAATCCGGAAAAAGCAGGAAAGGCAGCGAAGAACACCAGGTTCGCCAGAGCTTTCTTTCGCGCCACGAGCCAGTCCAGCCCTCCCCGTGGACCAGTTATGCCAGCGAGAATCAAAGCAAAGCAATGAATTCCCAGGGCGATGTAACCGGATGTTTCCCGAACGTAATACTCAGCGGAATCCTGGGTTACAATCATTCGATATAGAATCGTCACAGCAATTCCCTCAAGGGCAAGAAGCATGATCATGCGAACCATAGGCCTGAACGTTGCAAGCTTTCCTGAGGTCTGTCAAGCAAAGCATTGTTATTATGCGATTGAGGGCATTAATGAGCCCTGATACGCTTGCGCATAAGATGCATCGGCTCGCGGGCAATCCTTTGCATGGTTCAATGCGGCTGGAAATTTAATCTTCGCAGCTCCGAGGACATCGAGTGACTGGAGTCACAGGGGAGTCTGGACTATTTTCTTCTTAGATGTGCATCGATTCCGGAAGTTTCTTGCACAGCTGTAACCAGGCCGGAGACAGGAATGCTCGAGCCGGATTGCCCTGATGATAGTGCATGCACAACTTCCCCTACGACAATAATGGATGGCGAAGCCAGCCCATCCAGATGCGGGGCCGTGGCCAGATCGGTAATGCGTACCTCCTGATTGGAGCGTGTGCCGTTTCGAATAATGGCCACCGGGGTTTCCGGAGCTCGTCCATGAGCGATTAGCTGCCGAGAGATTTCCGGTAATTTCTTAATGCCCATCAGAAACACTGCTGTGGGTATTCGCGCGGCTGCATCGTATGCGATGCCGGATGTGCGATCAGCTTCATGACCGGTGAAGACCCCAAAGGCCGTGGAGATGCCCCGAAAGGTAAGAGGGATGCCCACACTCTCTGGAACGGAATAGAAAGAGCTGATTCCTGGTATCACTTCGCAAGGAATACCGGCATCTTCGAGAACCTGGAGCTCTTCGCCGCCGCGGCCAAAAATAAAAGGATCTCCGCCTTTAAGTCGAACAATATTGTATCCCTTTCGCGCATAATATACCATCAATTGATGGATCCTTCTCTGTCGCGTTTCCTGGCAGCGTCCTGGCTTTTTGCCTACAGGAATCTTGATCGCATTTCTGGCATACTTCAAGACAGCCGGATCGATTAATCGATCATAAAGTATCGCATCTGCCTTTCGCAGAGCTTTAATGGCTTTTCGAGTGAGTAAATCGGGATCCCCTGGACCTGCTCCAACCAGAACAACTTTTCCTGAGCGGATTTCTGTTTCATCGGCTGTAGCATTGCTGGCATAGATACCGGATGAATCCGAATCTCCGTTTAGCCATTCCTTTCGCGCATCCATTACCGGGCACCTCCTGCATGGAGTCCACATTCCTTGTGTTCCGGATTCTCCCACCACCAGCGCCCGGCACGAATATCCTCACCCTCTTGAATGGCTCGAGTGCAGGGGGCACAGCCGATGCTGGGAAAGCCCTGGCGATGTAGAGCATTCAACGGTACATCGTTTTCTTCTATAAAAGAATATACATCTGACTCTTCCCAGGAGGTCAGCGGATTCAGTTTAAGTATGCCACCGTGATCGGTATCAAGTTGAAAAGCTGGCAGGTTGGCCCGGGTCACAGACTGGGATTGACGCAATCCAGTAATCCATCCATCCAGCTCGTTCAAAGCCCGGTTCAGAGGCTCTACCTTTCTTACAAAACAGCATTCCTTGCGGTTATCAATCGAATCGTAAAAGGAAAAGAGGCCTTTATTTCGGATCAATGCTTCCACACGCTCTCGGTCCGGGAAAAAGCCTCGAAACTCTACACCGGGGTAACGCTTTCTGCATTCCTCCAGGGTTTGCAGAGTTTCCTCATGCAGGCGGCCCGTTTCCAGGTAAAATACATGGAGACGGCCAGCGGCTTCCGGATTCTTCTCGATGGCGGAATGCAATAGATGGATAAGAGAGGTGTCCTCGGCGCTAAAGCTGCTGGCCAACCCCAGCTTCAGTCCGGAACGGGAAGCCCAATCCATGATGGCCTGGGCGTCATTTAACCCAGGATCTTTGTTCAAGTCGGCAATTTCTTTCCAGTCCATATCTAAAGCCATTCTGCTACTCTTGTTGGCAACAATCCCTATCTGAATACTATGAATTGTCAGGGTACCAACAATCCATCATTCGACAAGTATTTTTGCTGAATTGACCCACGTTCGCTCTGCCTTCCGATCAAGCCGGTTCGGCCTTTCTCAAAACTTGCTAGGCCGGCCAGGGGCACTTATCAGAAGGACGCATGCAGTCTTACCATTTAAATGATGTAGCCGGCCTGATTAGATCCAGTTCAGGCCAGACGGAGCGGACCGAGGAGGCTGTATTGATCCATCCAGGCAATGGTGCCCTGCGGCAAGGTTCCGCCTCGCTACTTTCTAGAGTGTCCTCTGGCCCGAAATTCCAGCTCAATCTGCATCAGCCTGCCGGTATTATCGTAGGAATCCTGATTCTGCTAGCTCTGGGTATGTCTCTGGCCTGCGAACCTGGCTCAGGCCAGAAGAACTCGGATGGACCCAATCCATCCCCGGAGGGCTCCAGAAAGGAATCAAAAGGCGATCCCTCCCTTTCCGGGCTGCCTCAGGCCCATTCCCTGCGGGTGGCCGATGGGGACACGCTGGTAGCCGATATATCCGGCCAGGAGGTGAGGATTCGGCTGCACGGAGTGGATGCTCCGGAGCTGGATCAGAAATACGGTCTTGCTGCCCGAAAATGCCTCAAGAGTCTTCTAAAGAATAGCACGTTTTATGTGAAAACCGAGTATGAGGATCCCTACGGTCGGAGCGTGGCGACGCTGATTTCTCCATCGAACGAAGATCTAAACGCCGTGCTGGTTCGCCGTGGTTGTGCCTGGGCCTTTCTTCGCTACTCGCAGAAATATGTCTCCGCTGAAAAGGTGGCACGCGAGCAGCGAAAGGGTCTATGGGCCGGCGAAGATCCGGTTCCGCCCTGGACTTGGCGACGTCGATCACCTGTAAAAACAGACAGGTAGTCAGCCTTTTTTTACATTGCGCGCTACTATTCTACCGTCCGTTGCTTAGTATAGGCCGTAAATCGGCGGGGGAATGCAATGCGTTACAAATATTACATCGCACTATTAACTTTCAGTATATTCAGTCTGGGATGTCTGGGTAGTACCGGGGCCGGCGATAGCCTGTTGTTTGGTACAGCTTTTCAGTCTACAGACAACTCCTGTACTTCGGACGTTACCGTAACTTACAGGGAAATATCCCTATTAGAAGACGGAGATGTTACCGCAACGTTTGATCAGGCCCAGGACAAGGGAATCGCGGAGACAGACGTAAATGGGGGCACCTCCTGGGGATATCGTTCATTCGAAACGTGTATTTATCCCAATGTAGCCTTTTCAGGATCCATTGAGTTTTCTCTGACATCGAATGACACTTATTCTGGCCGAATCAATTCTACCAGATCCTTTCCCGTTGCCGTAAACGGAGAACCGCTTCCGACGAAACTAACTTTTACCGATAGCGGCGTAGCTGAGCGGCAATGCTTTACTTTTACGCGTGTTGATGATGGAATTCGCAATACTCCGGAAAGTCCGCTTCAGATTACCATGGGGCGCATCACCGAGCTGGATTCGGAAGGAGATACGAATACATCCGGTTCCTATCATAACAGAACTCCGTGTAGCATCTCGGTAACAATGGATGACGATGAGGGCCCGGGTATTAGAGTATCTAACATTTCGAATGTAATGGAAGAACCTGGTGTTGCCACGCCCAACAGCGGCACCTTCTCAGTGGTACTGAGAACAGCTCCTCTGGCTGACGTTGTCATTCCCATAAACGACACCGCTGATTCTGTAAATGCAGGGAACCGTGAGGGCACTACCAGTCCTACCAGTCTGACGTTTACCACAGGAAACTGGAACGTTCCTCAAAACGTAACAGTTACTTCTGTGGATGACCTGGAAGTGGATGGAATCAAGATCTATACCATTGCCGTACAGAATACCAGCAGCTCCGATAGCGATTACAATGGAATTGATCCTCGGGACGTTGTGGTCTATAACCGGGATCAAAGTGTTCCTGGTTACACCTATGAAAGATTCGACGCATCCGGTGGTTCCACGGATTCAAGCGGTGGAACCATTAATGGCTTTGCTACAGATGAAGCGAATCAAATGGGCAGCAACTATGCGAACTGGAAGATTCGTCTTCGTTCGAAGCCATCCGCCAACGTAACTCTGAACTTTTCTACTACCTGTGGTTCTAAGTGTAATCTGCTGACTACCAGTCTTACATTTACACCGAGTAACTGGAATAGCTATCAAACGGTTCAAGTAGAAGGAGCATCAGATGCAGGTAACTCCGGAAATGCAGATTACAATGTAACCTTCAACGCTGTTTCGTCTGATTCGACCTACAATACGTCGGTGACGGAACCTACATTCAGAGTAAGATCCTGTGATAACGATGCATCGAACCTGATCCATCCATGCAATCTTTCCGGTAATCCACTGGGAACCTCCGGAAGCCGATTTTCCCGGTCCGAGGGCGGAACCAGCGAGATATGGCTCATTGCCCAGAGCGCGCCCGGTTCGGATGTTACCGTTAACCTGTCCAGTAGTGATGCTGCCCTGGGGGGAACTCCCAATGCTTCGGCAACCATAACCAGCGCTAACTACAATACCTTGCTGGCCGGCGGAAGTAATCGGGTGATCATGAGTCATGCAAATGATGATACAGTGAATTCTCCCACATCCAGAAACTGGAATGTTATTACTGCCACTTCTTCCGGCGGTATCACTCATAATCCGGTGGAAGTCTATGCCACTACTACAGATGATGAACAATGGTTCTATGTGAATGTATCTGGAAGCACAAGCGAAGATACAGTTACAACAGCAACTATCTCGGTCTGTCTGGGGGCCAACAACCCGACGCAGCCTGTGACGGTTAACATTGCCTGTAACGGGGATGAGTGCGGATCACCTTCTGCGCCTTCCATCACCTTCCCTGTGGGTAGCCAGGTGTCTACGGCCAATGCAAGCAATAGTGGATGTCCTAACGATGCGAAAAAACAGACGTTCACCGTAACAGGTGCGGATGATGCATTTGCGGACGGCACTCAGTCCTTTTCACTGACGCTGACGAAAGCGGCCACTACCGATACGAACTATTCCGGTGCGCCCAACCCGTCCAACCCCAATGTAAACAACGCGGATAATGAACCGGCAGGTAAGGCCATCTTTGTCACAAGCATGGGTACCAGCGGCGAGATGACAGCCCAGGGTGTTCAGGGTGCAGACAACCTGTGTAACACAAACAAGCCTGGATATGCGCCCAGCGGTACATACAAGGCGTTGATTGTAAGTAATAGTAGCGGTGAGGTCAATGACCGAACCACTCTTGCGGACTGGCCCATTAACTCCAGTTACTACTACTATCTCTGCACAGGTAGCGGAAGCAATTGTAGAGATGAGAACAAGCATATGTTCCAGGGAAGCTCTTTTGATCCCATGAACATGCTGGACCACAGCTCCAGTGCTATCTACTTCCCTTCCGGAGAGTACTGGACTGGCATGGATACAGGACTGCTCCCTGCAACCCAGGCAAGCACCCCTGGTTCCGGAACATGTAACGATCCAGCCACCGTCTACCGGCACAACTGCCATGGATTTACCTACGAAACCTGCCCCACAGCGGGAGCTGTAGATTTCTATGGACAAACCTGGAGTGTGAGTGGCAGTAGCGACCCGGTAAGCCAGGAAAGAGCCTGCACCAGCTCCTACAATCTCATCTGCGTGCAGCAGTAAGCCATAGCTCCAACTGGAGCTATGGAACGGAAGGCCGGGCAAGTTGCTCGGCCTTTTCTTTTGTCTCGAAGAAGCTGCGGAATTGCGTAGACCGAGCAGGATTGTGCTGGCAGGCTGCCTTTGATGTTTCAGCCATTTCGGAAGACTCAGAATACCCGAGCAGACTACGAGCAATTGCTCAAGTCTCTGGATTCTTTGCTGGAAAAGCCGGAAGAATCCGCACAGCCGCATTTCTTCGCATCTCGCAGTCTATACGGTCCCGGGGCTTTGAGCACTCTGGCCAATGCCATTGCACTTCTTCACTGGTTTCTGGATGATGTGAACTGGTGCGGCTTCTATTTATGGGATGGGCAAAAACTGGTTCTGGGCCCATTTCAGGGGATGCCGGCCTGCACCGTTATAGATTCCGGAAAGGGTGTTTGCGGTTCTTGCTTTGAAAGACGCAAGCCGGTGATTGTAGACGATGTGAATCGGTTCCCGGGCCACATTGCCTGCGATCCGGCCAGTCGGTCCGAAATCGTGGTACCTCTGTTTGCTCCCGGTACTCCTCCTCCATCGCCAGATTCAACGCATGTCACTGCACAGCCCATCGGAGTTCTGGATGTGGATAGTCCGGAAGAAGGAAGATTCGATACTACTGACTCATACTATCTGGAAAGATTTACTCGCATTGTAGCGGATCGTCTTGGCTGACCTGCATCCCACCGAAGCAATCCTCTCCTGCTTTACCAAACCGCATTGCCGGATTTACGAGAAGCAGCATGCATTTCAGAAGCCCCGGACTAGATTTCTCATCTGTCAAAAGGTCCGGAATCCTCGGATCGTAGCCTATTTCTTATAAGTCAGGTCGCAGATCCGGCTTCGATGGGGCATACTCAGAGCAAATACTAACCATCCGGACTGTTTCCGGAAGGGGGAAATCATGAAGTTTTTCAATAAATCCAGCGGAAAATCCAGCAGAGAGCAATCCCAGAAGGTAGAGCTCACGGAAAGACGGGTGCCCTATGGCGGAGGAGCCATGGAAAAGCACTGGTTTGCGGGTAATCGCGCAGCCACCCACGTTGTAAATAGTCTGCATTTGATCTTTCCGGACGGTGAGCGATTCTTTATTCGAAGCGTGAACCATTACAGAAAGCAGATCCAGGATCCAGTGCTCAAAAAGCAGGTTCGGCTGTTTATGGCTCAGGAAGTGCAGCATGGAGTGGCCCATGAGCGAGCCTGGGATACTCTCAGGAATCAAGGATTTCCAATAGATAAATTCCTGGAATCCTACCGCAAGAATGCCTTTGATCGTCTGGAGGGATTTGTAAACCGGCGAATCGGGCACTGGCTATCTCTGTCAACAACCGTGGCTTTGGAGCACTACACAGCTACCCTGGCCCAGGCAGTATTCGACACAAAGGTGCTGGAATACGATATGCCCCAGGATATGCGAGATCTGCTCTACTGGCATGCCTGCGAAGAAATCGAACATAAATCGGTGGCTTTCGATGTAATGCAGGACGTTAAGCCTGGATACTTCAAGAGAATCGCCGGCTTTATCATGGCGACCTTTCAGCTCCTGGGATTCACAGTTCAGGGAGTACGTTTCATGGTAAAACAGGATCCGGATGCTGGCTTCTGGAGCTTTCAAAAGGATTACGTCCGATTCCTGCGAAAGGGCGGTTATCGTTTCTTCCTTGCACTGCCTCTGAGATTACTGGATTATCTACGACCAGGCTTCCATCCCGATGATCACAAAAATCGAATGATTGCTGCAGAGAGGCTACGAGCCCAGGGGCTGCCTGTATCGGAAGAATTCGCCACCTGATCCAGGGCTGCCTGTCTGGCTGCCGGGGGCCCATCCCTTTGTATGATGGGCCTTTCTTTGAGCGAAGGTGGGCCTCATTCATCGATAGCGGATGGCATTGTCGGATTGCAGCGCTCTTCCAAACAGGAGGCGCTGCAATGCCTGTACAGCACTCGGCCGAAGTATCGTAGGAGCTGCATTGAGTGTGAGACTCGTTGAAACGGATCCGGCCATGCCTATTTCCCGGATTCGGACTTTCGAAATCGGGCCGGGGTTATTCCTGTAATTCTTGAGAACTGATCGTTAAAGGCTGATTTGGTATTAAACCCTACATCGAAAGCAATGGAAATGATGGTCTTTTCCGGCTCATTGATAAGCTGTTGTTTCGCCTCTGCGATGCGATATGAATTCAGGAAAGCATTGAAGTTCTGGCTAAAGTTCTCATTTAAGATGCGCGAAAGCTGATGGGAGGATACTTCCAGTTCCTGGGCCAGGTCTGAAAGCCTTAAGTCTGGATCCAGAAACAGCTTTTGCTCATCCATCAAAGTCTTGAGCTGACCGAGCAACTCGGGCACATCCAGGCCTGTGAGCTGGGTTCTTGCATATCTCTCTTTCTGAATTTCTCGCTTCATGGACTGAAAGAAATGAGGATAGCGAAGCATATAAAGAAAGGCCAGGACCATAGTCACAGAAATGCACCATCCACCCAGGTGTACGGCCCACATTATTTTAAATGAGTAACCCAGAAGCAGGGAGATGGAAGCAAAAAGAGGGAAGACAAATATGCTCAAAGCCCGGCCGGTATCGCTCAAGTTGTATTCCTTTCCTGTGCGATACACAAACACTACAAGGAGTAGCAGGCAGATGGAAGTCTGTAAAATTCCCAGTATTAGGCCTACATCGACGCTGTTAAAGCTTACCTCTGTATAGATTTTGCTCAATATTTCATTCTTTTCGGTTCTGTTCTGGAGCTGAAACTGTAGCTCTACAGCCAGCACCGGTAGCAAGGGAGCAAAGTACCATTTGCTGCGAAAAAGGGGATTCCTGGCCCTTTCCGGAGGTTCTCCATCAAAGGCGGCGTCAATCATTCGCCGGGCCATTTGCATGAGTAATGGCCCGCTGGCAAATACGCAGGCAAACAGAGTAAAATACCACCAGCTGTTAATCTGCAATTGTTCCAGATAGATTCCAATTCGCAACAGAATGGAGAAGGATGAGATCCCTATCAATGCAAGATAAGGATTGGCCGGCGTCGCTGCTTCCTGGCGGCTATAATACATTTGCCCCAGAACCATGAGCAAAGAAAGTCCGGCCCCGAAGTAAATGAACTGCAGGCTGATGATACTCAGCAATTCCATGGGCCTCGATAACGAATTACTCTTGCTCAGCCTACAAGCTTTTTTCGGTCCATCTTATAAGATGAAGGGAAGGGATTATAAGACCGGTTGTTTCATTCCCATTGATCGCCTATACTTCCTGCAACAGACGGCGTATTTACAGACGGGACGGCCGAGCGAGTGGGCAAACCCCGGAGTAACTCTTCGGACTATTCCAGGGTTCTATGCCAGAGATCTTCTCTCAAAGGACTGGCTGGGATTTTTCAGAATTTATAGACGAGGATGCATAAATGGAATCAAAGATGAAACTAGAAGTGGCCATCGTGGGTGCGGGATTTTCCGGGATGGCGGCTGCAGCCAGATTAAAAAAAGAGGGATGCGAATCCTTTGTAATCCTGGAAAAGGCCGACGAAGTAGGGGGAACCTGGAGGGATAATACCTATCCTGGATGCGCCTGCGATGTAAAGTCCAACCTGTATTCCTATTCCTTTGCACCCAGAAGTGATTGGTCCAGGCTATATGCTTCGCAGCCGGAGATTCTTCAGTATCTAAAGGATTGTTCTTCCGATCTGAATCTGCGGCAGCACATTCGCTTTAACAGCGCTGTGAACCGTGCTGAATTCGATGCGGATTCCGGTTACTGGAGTATTCATATTAAGAGTGGTGGTATGATTGAAGCCAGAGTTCTTGTGATGGCGGTGGGGCCTCTTAACCGCCCATCGATTCCTGAAATCCCCGGGCTGGAGAATTTTTCCGGGCCAGTATTTCACTCTGCTCAGTGGGATCATTCGGTGGATCTAAAAAATAAGCGAGTGGCGGTGGTGGGCACCGGCGCCAGTGCCATCCAGGTGGTGCCTGGCATTATCGATGATGTAAAGGAACTATATCTATTTCAGCGTTCTGCCGCCTATGTCACACCTCGCAGAGACAGACCAGTTTCCGAAAGGATGCAGAGGTTCTTTGCACGTTTTCCGTGGCTGCAAAAACTGCACCGCTTCAAGGTCTATGCCTATAACGAATTGATCGCAGGTCCGGTTATCTATGGAAGCGAGGTATTGAATCGCCTGGCGACCAGAGTGGCACGAAAGCATTTGAGGTCTGCGGTGAAGGATCCGGAGCTCATTCATAAGCTGACTCCGAATTATCGCATCGGCTGTAAGAGAGTGCTTCTTTCCGATGACTATTATCCCGCTCTGGCCCGGTCCCATGCCCATGTCATCGATTCTGGCGTTAGTCGGATTGAGGGTAATACTGTCATCTCTGCAAGCGGCGAAAAAGCAACTGTAGATGTGATTGTTTTCTGTACGGGCTTCCATGTTTCGGATATGCATCGAAATCTGGATATGGCTATCCAGGGCCGGGACAAAGTCTCCCTGAAAGACTACTGGTCCGAGAAAGGGATGGAGGCCTACATGGGCACCACAGTTACAGGCTTTCCCAACATGCTATTCTTTCTGGGGCCCAATACGGGTCTGGGACACAACTCCATGGTTCACATTATGGAATCCCAGTCCAACTATCTGGCAGAGTATCTAAATACCCTCCGAAAGAATCCTGAGCATTCTTTGAATGTTAAAAGTGCGCGGCAGCGCTCATTCAATGAAGAGATCCAGAAGAAAATGAAAGGTACCCAGTGGCTAAGCGGCGGTTGTATAAGCTGGTATCTAAACGAGCAGGGGGAAAACCGGGTTCTATGGCCTGGCTCTACTCTTTCGTTCCGCAGGGCCACGAAGAGAATCGATCTCAAGGACTACGATCTTATTAGAAAACAGGACGAGCAGCCGGAAATCCCGGCGCGAACCGGGGCCGTTCTGGCCGGCATGCGCTGATTGCATCGGAGTGCACGGTTGCTGACCTGTTTTTGCAGGGCTCTGTTTGATTGTGGTGGAAAAATTGGATGGGCACCACTAATTTGACCCTGGAGTTTCTGTTCCGTCAGAAGACCATATCCAGGAGGAAAATATGGCATTTATTATTACCGAGCCCTGCGAGGGAGTATGTGACACTTCCTGCGTGAACGTATGCCCGGTGGATTGCATTCATCCCACCAAAGAAGAATGGCCAGCCAAGGGATACGAAGAGGGCAAACTGGAAGGCAAGATGCTCTACATCAATCCAGAAGAGTGCATTGACTGCGGAGCCTGCGAACCTGCCTGTCCGGTTCAGGCCATTTTTCCGGAAGACGAAGTGCCGGAGAAATGGGAGTCATACATCAAGAAGAACTACGAATATTACGGTCTATAATCATAAAGACTTTCCAATGTTCTGGACAAAAGGGGGCCTCGGGTCCCCTTTTTTTCGCCAGGGCCCTGTACCCATGCTTCCATTCCGTTTGAGGCTTTGAGGGCCATGCCGGATCTGCGATTCGCTTGAAGAATTCACTACTCGGTTTTCAAGCTTACAGATCATCCAATCTGACATGAGGTGCAAATGAAGCGAATTCGACCTATCCTGTGGCGTTCTCTCCGCGGAATGGCCATTATTGCCGTTTTCAGCCTCGCTGCTACATGCCATCCCAAAGCCGAGGTCCTATTGCCCACTGGCCGGATTTACCTTCCTGAGGACGAAATATGGAGCGGCAACCAGATGAAGGCCAGACTCTTTGGAGCCGAAGAAGTGCATCATCGAGACTTGCATTACCTCGCAGAGCATATCCTTTATCTGCGTCTTGAACTGGACTATTCCGGTCAGGATCTGGGCTATCTGAATTGCTACTCCAGGGACGAGCAGGTGCGGTCCGAATTCGATAAATCTCTGGAGGAAACAGGCCTCAGTCGCGCCAGGCCCGAGGAAAAGCGTCAAATGACCTATGACAGATTTCAGAATTCCAGAGGCCTGCTGCATCTGGAACTTCAGGCCCGGGACCTGGCCCTGAGAGACAGGGTCTATGAATCCTATCAGCAGAACGGCCGCTGGTGGGCCAACTGCACAGGTTGCTACTCGCCCGCAACGGCGGGCACGCTCCCCCAGGAGGGTCCGGGAATCTGGTTATGGCCAGGCCGCAGAGCTCTGGTCCGTATTTCATGCAGGGTTCCAGATGGGACGTATCCTGTGCGCCTTACATATTTGAGCCAGTGGAGCTTTGCATTTAATCCGATCCCGAGATATACAAATCAAAGCAGCGAATACCTGGATGGACTGGAATTCCAGCAATCCATCATCCAGGATTTTTCTCGGAGAACTCCATGAAGCCTCGCCACCTGGTTTTTATTTTCATTGCACTGCTTTCGCATTGTCTCGCCGCCAGCTACAACAACCGGGTTGAGGATGGTGACGGTCAATTGCTCATGCCGCCGAATGCTCGAGCATCTGCTTTGAACGTTTGTACAATCAATATGATCTACCACCACGAAGTTTTGACCTTGCTGGAAGCCAGGGGCCACACTGTGATTCCACTGTGGCCCGGAAGTTTGAAGTACCAACGAAAGGATCAGAAGGGGCTTTCCTGCGACGTAGTCCTGGTTCTCGAAAAACTGAATAAGTTGGACCAGCCAGAGGATGAATTGCCCTGGAGAGTTGCCTGGATTACCGTATCCATTATTTCTTTTTCGCTGATTCCTTACTGGGAGCCTTCTGTAAAACGTAGCATTATACAGATTGTGAATCCACAGTTGCGAAAATCCGTGAGAATCCTGACAGACATGGAGCGAGTTTCGTGGAACAGCTCTCTGGCATTTCCTTTTTTCCACAATGCAGAAAAGTCGGGCCAGTACGGTCGCACCAGACTGGAAATGAGCCTGGCCATTGTATCTGCTGCAGAAAGCATGGGACAAACCGGCGAACTGAGGGTCATTCCTTCCCCGGATTGATGCCCTGGTCCGGTGCCAGGGTATGCCTCCAACAACGAATTATTAGATTAACGCTCAAGATTTGTTTGGACACGTCACCATCTTGATTTCGATCTTGACAGGAAGCGATTTCAGGGATCAGTTCAGATAATGTATATTCTGCGATTAAGAAGATCGCTCATCTCAGTACTCTTGATGGCGGTACCAATCCTTTTCGGATGCGCGGAGGTTTATCAGATACCTACCGGTCGAGTATTTATACCGGAGGACAACTTTGCAGGTCGGACTCTCAAGCTAAAACTAGGAATTATCAAGGAGCTTCATACAAGAAATATTGGCTACGAATACGAAATCGTTCATCATCAGGTTATATTCACAGCAAAGAATGATTCCACCACAGGACATTTCCTGCCCTGCGATCCCAATCAGGCCCCGGATCGTCTTGCTCGAACAACGCCACCCGGGGATGGAAACAGCTACAGCTCCGCCGTGCAGCGAAAACCCTTTCGCATCGCTCTGAAAAGACTGGACCCTACGCTTGGGCCCGGCAGCGAACTGGTGGGTCCCATATTCTTTAAATCAGGTTCTGGACAGGATCCAGAAGCCAGATGCAATGATTGCAAACCCATTGTAGACAGAGAGCCAAATCTGGTTCGTCCACTGGGTATCTGGATTCCGCCAGAGTCATCCCTGGAAATTTCTATGGAGTGCGAATTCTACAGAGGAGCCGTCCCTTACGCGCTGGAATACGAAGGGCAACGACAGACCATCGATCCCAGGCCTTACTATGAAGCCGGCAGCATGGATATCCTGGAGAACTATCGATTTCAAAGAAAAATGGCGGCTGAATAGGATGAATAGATTGAAGCGAAGATTGGTTTCACTTCTCATGCTCGGTCTGTTCGCAGCTCTACCAGCATGCTATGCGAATTACTATGTGGAAAGATCGGAAACTGCTTCCGGTGAAGAGCTACTTTTGCCTCAGGAAAGCGCCCGTCCACTGAATGTATGTCTTGTAAACACATACAGGCAGGATGAGATTCGCGATCTTCTTCTTTCCCGAGGGCATTTGGTTACAGTCCTGGATCCGGAAACCCTGGAGCCGCTGGAGTCTGACAGGCAAAAGAAATGCGATGTCGTAGCTCTGATGGAGAGATTCAGCTACGAAGCCCGTGAAAAGACAACCTGGGTAGGAGAAATCGCTGCCGGTTTTACCTTCTTTTCACTGGGAATCATTCCATCCCGGTCCAGAGGCTACGTTCGCTATACGTATCAGATTATCGATACAAGAAACAGATCCAACGAAAGAATCCAAACAGAGCTTGCCGGCTACATCTGGTGGAGCAGTTTGCTTTATCTGATGTTCAATGCATTTCAGCAGGCCGGTCAGTATGGATCCACCAGACTGGAGATGAATCTGAAAGTGGTATCTGCCATTGAATCCATGGGTCAAGAGGGTAAGCTCCGTGTGGACTGAGGTAAATGCAGGTAAATCTATGAGGAGTATTCTTTTTCCATGTGTTTTTGTTTCCTTCTATTTGTTTGCAGGAAGCGGGCTGGTAGCTCAGGCATTTGATCCCACACTAATTGAGGATCCAGAGAAGACAGAACGAGAAAAGAGAGAGGATGCGGAACGCCGCCAGCGAGAAAAGGAAGAACGTGAGGCGCGAAGAAAGGAAGCCATGGATGATTACTGGATTCGCCTGAATCCAGGCTTCTTATTGTCCAGTACCAGTTTGACTATTTCCGGTCAGGGCTTTCGTTCCGGCACCGATGCTACTATGGTAAACAGAAGAAGCTTTGGCAAGCCAGACTGGATGCTGGATATGAAAACTAAAGATTTTCCTCTGACGCAGCACTGGGGCGTCCATGTACTGGCGCATACCAGAACATTCGATCTAAAGTATCAAAGCTATAAAGAAACGGTGACCGCCGATGATGGCAGCGAATCCTCCGAGACTGTGGTGGAAGACCTGGGTACAAGAATGCGAGGGTATTATGCACTTACCGTTCCAGTAGTCTATTATAATGTTAATGGCAAGGAAGAGGGATTCCGATTTGGAGTCGGTTATGGTCCATCCGTGGTGCGACTTCAGGGATCTGCTGCCCTGGACAGTGGTCTAACTCTGGCCCCGTTATTTCTCGCGCAGGACCGCGACACAATGGTTCGCGATCTGCAGCTGAATACACTGGTCCAGGGAAGCATCAATTTCAGAGAAGGAGATCCCGTGTACGGCTCCTTGTTACTGGGATTGAGGGACGCCGGCGGTCTGGAACGCATGGGCGTGTATTTGATGGCTAGAGGAGATATCAAGACCGATATCACTACCCTTTTTCTCATTCATTATCTTACCTCCGGTCAGGCGCCGGGGAACCTGCTCCTGACTCCGCTGGAAGCGGTGGGAGCCGTAGGCCTGGCCAATCTAAATCTGGATTTTCGAGAGGATTTTGCGCCCTCCTATTTCATTCACGGTGAGTATGTCTGGAAGCGCGCCGTAATACGTCTGGCTCTGGGCGGGCCCATATTCAGTCGGGGTGGTTTCCGGTATTCTCTGACCGGCGTAATCCTATCCTTTTCTGTTCCCGTGCGCTTCTAAAGATACTGGTGAAACGGCTTAGGCCAGGGAATCGGATGAGCGGGAGAGAGTCGCAGAGGGCCGTTTAGTGGTAAATCTGGGGGGAGGAGCGGGCCCAGGGCCTCCTTTTTGACTAATCCCTACTTTTTTGATAGGAATACTGCCTTTTTTTCTTGATCTTGCCCATAGGGTTACTTCTTTGTCCAGAAAGGCTTAGAATCCAAGGCAGGCAAGAATGTCCGACAAACCACAGGTATCAAAAGTAGAGAAAATCAAAGAAAGCTCCCGGGGGCTGCGTGGAACCCTGGCCGAAGAACTGGTAAACGGGGCGCCAAACTTTGAAGCGGACTCATTACAACTTCTGAAGTTCCATGGAATCTATCAACAGGATGATCGGGATGCTCGTAACAGAAGCGGTTCCGGTATGGAAAAGGCCTATTCCATGATGATTCGCGGTCGTATCCCCGGTGGTCGAATGTCCGCGAAGCAGTATCTGGAATTCGACAAGCTGGCGGATCTATACGGTAACGGAGGCCTCAGGCTTACCACTCGTCAGAGTATTCAATATCATGGCGTTTTAAAAGAGAAGATGAAGGATCTCATTAAAGGGATCCATGAGTCCATGCTCAGCACCATCTGTGCATGCGGCGATGTAGTTCGCAATGTAACCCAGGCTCCCAATCCGCTGGGAGATGCAGAGCTGGCAAAACTGGATGAGCCCTCCAATCTAATCTCCGATCATTTCGCAGCCCGTTCCAATGCATACGTAGAGATCTGGCTGGATGGAGAGAGAGTGGATCCGCAGAGCGAACAGGAAGATCCAATCTACGGAACAAACTATCTTCCGCGAAAGTTCAAGATAGCTGTCACCAGGGCAGGGGACAACTCCGTAGACCTGTTTACAAATGACCTGGCTCTGGCTGCTACCTTCGAGAAAGGCGAAATCACAGGATATCATTATTACGTCGGTGGTGGACTCGGTAAAAATCACCGAAATGCAAAAACCTATCCAAGGCTTGCTTCGCATCTGGGCTGGGCTGCTGCAGATAAGATGATTCAGGTATGCGAATCTGTGATTGCGGTGCAAAAGGATTTTGGAGACCGAAAAGACAGAAAACATGCCAGGTTGAAATATCTTCTAGAGGATCGAGGACTGGACTGGTTTCGCACAGAAGTGGAAAAGCGAACCGGTTTTTCTCTGGAGCAAAAGCCAGAACCAGACTGGAGCTTTGTAGATTATCTGGGCTGGCATGAGCGAAGCGATGGCACCCTTAGTTTTGGTCTGCACATTCTTTCCGGTCGAATCATCGATAAAGAGAACGAACCTGTGAAGACTGCTATTCGCGAAGCTGTGGAGACTTTCCAGCCAGAGGTTCAGATTACTCCAGATCAGGATCTGGTATTTATGGGGCTTCCTGCAGATTCCAGAGAAAAATTCGAAGCCATCTTCGAAGATAAGCAACTGGCGATTTCACCTAAAGGATCTGTATACAGCCGAGCCCTGGCATGTCCGGCGCTGCCCACCTGTGGCCTGGCTCTGGCAGAAGCAGAACGATTCCTGCCGGATTTGCTGGCAGACATTCAGAGCAGTCTGGATCGACATGGACTGAGCGAAAAGCCTCCGGTGATTCGCATGACAGGCTGCCCCAATGGATGCGCGCGTCCGTATTCTGCAGAGCTGGCCTTCGTCGGTAGAAGCGCAGGGATCTATGCTGTTTACGTTGGAGGGAATCCGGAAGGAACCCGTCTGGTTCAGGAAATATCGGATACGGTTCCGGTGGATCGGCTGCCCGGTCTCGTGGATGAAATGTTCACACTCTGGAAGAAGGAAGGCAAAGAAGGCGAAAGCTTTGGTGATTACAGCAATCGAGTAGGACTGGAGCCCTTTCAGGCTCTCATCGCAGACTGAGGTCTTGCAGGAGAATTATATGACAACAACACAGACTCAACCATGGGGGCTGGACGAAGCCACATTGACTCATCTCGAAGAACTGGAAGCAGAAGCCATATATATAATGCGAGAAGTGGCGGCCCAGTTTGATCGTCCTGCATTACTTTTTAGCGGGGGAAAGGATTCCATTACGCTGGTAAGGCTTGCGGAAAAGGCATTTCGTCCCGGCAAATTCCCGTTTCCTCTGGTGCATATTGATACCGGTCATAACTTCCAGGAAGCTCTGGATTTCAGGGATGATCTTGTAGGTCGACTGGGTGAGAGACTGATCGTAGGTCTGGTGCAGGACTCAATCGATAAAGGCCGGGTTAAAGAAGAAACCGGAAAATACGCCAGCAGAAACAGTCTTCAGACAGTGACGTTGCTGGATACAATTGAAGAGCATGGGTTCGATGCCTGTATCGGAGGAGCCCGCCGAGACGAAGAGAAAGCGCGAGCCAAAGAAAGGGTATTCTCTGTAAGGGATGAGTTCGGTCAGTGGGATCCCAGGTTGCAGCGACCGGAGCTCTGGAATCTATACAACGGGAAAATTCATCCCGGCGAAAATGTCAGAGTTTTTCCCATCAGTAACTGGACCGAGCTGGATGTATGGAATTACATTCTAAAAGAAGGTATGGCTCTACCTTCGCTCTATTTTTCACATAGGAGAAAACTGGTGAGGAGAATGGGGCACCTTTTTCCGGTCTCCGATTTTATTCAGGTGGATCCCGATGAGCAGGTCCACGAATTGAATGTAAGATTTCGCACAGTCGGCGACATGACCTGTACTGCAGCCGTGGAAAGCGATGCCGTTGAGATTCAGCATATAATTCATGAAATCAAATCGGCAGATATTACCGAGCGAGGAGCTCGCATCGACGATCGTCGCAGCGAAGCTGCCATGGAAGAAAGAAAAAGGGCGGGCTACTTCTAGGATCAGATTCCTCTAGAAGGTCATAGTGCTTAAGACAACTCAGAGATTGCGGCTCAAGCATCCTGCTCTGATAAGGTTTTCAGGGTAATGAGCCAGAGTCTGGATATAGAATCTGAAACGTAGAATGTGGTAGCATCCGGGAGATGAACATGGACTTATTGAGATTTATTACAGCGGGCTCCGTAGATGACGGAAAATCTACTCTAATTGGACGTCTGCTTTTTGATAGCGGAGCAGTAGCCAGGGATCTGGTGGAGGCCATTGAGCGATCCAGCGAAAAGAGCGGATCGGATACAGTGAATCTGGCTTTGCTTACGGATGGTCTTAAAGCCGAGCGAGAGCAGGGAATTACCATCGATGTGGCCTATAAATACTTCAGTACCGATAAGCGAAAGTTCATTATCGCGGATGCTCCAGGGCACGTACAGTATACCAGAAACATGGTGACTGGCGCTTCCAATGTGGATGCCGCGGTGATTCTCATCGATGCAAGGCATGGTATCCAGGAACAAACTCGCAGGCACAGTTTCCTGGCTTCATTGCTGGGTATTCCGCATGTAATTCTGGCCATCAACAAAATGGATCTGGTAGATTACAGCGAAGATAGATTCAACGAAATAGTCCGGGAATATGAAGCCATTAAATCCAGAATGCAGCTGGAGGATGTAATCTATATCCCTGTGGCTGCACTTTCTGGCGAGAATGTAGCGCGAAAATCGGAGCATATGCCCTGGTTTCAGGGACAGCCATTACTTCAGGTTCTGGAAAGCCTTCCTCATAGAAAGGATGTGGGTCCTGCCAGATTTCCCATTCAATGGGTCATACGTCCCCATTCGGATGAGCACCATGACTATCGCGGGTACGCGGGTCAGCTACAATCAGGGGTTCTGGAACAGGGCCAGGAAGTAACTCTGTTGCCTTCCGGCAAAAGGAGCAAAATCAAATCTATCGAGATTGGCGGCGAGCCTCTGGATCGGGCATCGGCTCCAATGAGTATTACTTTGCAACTGGAAGATGATATAGATATATCTCGCGGCGATATGATTGTTTCGAATGACGATCCCGCTCTTACTGGAAGGGAATTCGTAGCGCATCTGTGCTGGATGGATCAGTCCAAGCTGCAATCCAGGAATCGATTCATTCTACAGCAAACCACCAGGAGATCCGTGGCCATGGTGCAATCCATTGAAGCGATCTACGATATTCATACCCTGGAAAGACAGCCAGGGGAATCCATGGGATTGAACGATATAGGTCTGGTAAGAATCAAGACCGCAGAGCAGCTCAGTTTCGACGATTATCAAAAGAATCGTCGCACAGGAAGCTTCATCCTTATCGATGAATCGAGCAATTCTACCGTGGCCGCGGGAATGATCGCGGCCGGCTAATTTCCTGGCGCCGCTGGTATGGTCGCGGCCCGTTGTTGAGAGGCGTTTCCGAAATCGATGACCACTGATTGGTGTCCCGGCTCCCTGCTATCCCCGGGCATAATGTAACCAGGTAATCTGTGCTGCCCAACCCTGGGACTGATTAGTGGCGCAGAACCTGCATGTGGTCAGAGTTTCTTCTGGCCGGTCTTGCAATGCTTCTGAATGGGGCATTCAATACAGCGAGGTGCAGATGGTTTGCATACCAGGGCAGCCAGATCCAGCAAGGCCAGGTTGATTTCAAAGGGATCGTTATTCGAACTCGACGCTGTGGCTGTCTGCATGAAATCCGCTGCCAGTTGCCTCAGCCAGGCTTTCCTTCGCATTTCCGGATGAAACTTCACATCGGTAAGTCGGCAGTAAATTCGTGCAATGTTGGAATCGATTGCAGGGAGAGTGTCCTGGAACAATTTGCTTCGCACCATGGCATTGCAGTAGTCGCCTATGCCCGGCGTTTCGGTAAGATCCACTGTGGCTTGAAGACGCCGTCTTGAGCCAAATGTATGGCTCAAGAACTGAATGGTTTGCAGAATCTGTTCATTTCGCCAGTTCAGTCCCAGGGACCGAAGCTCTTCCTGGACGCCATCTGGATCCAGATTGGCCTGACTGGCATTTCTGTATTTTTTTGTGAAGCTTTCGTAGACGCTGGCAACCTGATCGGATCTGGTCCGGCGAAGCATTAGCTCCGCCATAATCAAATGAAACCAGTTCTGAGTGGTACGCCAGGGATAGTTTCGCCGCGAAGTGGCAAACCAGCCCATCAGTTTTCTATGAATGGCCTTCTGAGTGCTGCGATTCAGGAGGCTGGTGCCAGTTTTGCTCCGTCTTTCCATTTTCTTTTCAGGCTTCCCGCTGACTGAAGAGCGTCCGCCATCCCGCATGCTATTGCAGATACCACCGGCACGGCCACAGAATTTCCAAACTGTTTATAGGCCTGGGTATCGGATACCACGATCTTAAAATCTTCGGGAAAGCCCATCAATCGCCTGCATTCGTTGGGAGTCAGTCGTCTGGGATTGGCGCCAGGATTTCTACGAGATGGTCTTTGCTTGATTAAGATCTCAGAGCCATCTTTGTAATACCTGGCAGATAAGGTTCTTGCGATGTCTGCCGGCCCGCAGAGACCGAAGCCGAATCCATGTCCTGCCTTTCTGTGCTTTTCTCGATAGGCCTGGAGATAATTCCATAGATGATCGGACAGGGTATATCGCGGATCCACGGCCTTCTCCAGAATATCTCCCAGCCTGGGCAGGAAGCCTGCTCGATTCTTTTGCGCTTCTTCCCAGCGAGTAGGGCGAAGCTTCAAATAGTCCGGTAGAGGGAATCCCGAGGCTTCTGGAAACTGAAATAGCTCTGCAGCTCTGGGGTCCAGGAATCCAGCGATGAAGATACGTGCCCGGTTCTGGGGAAGAACAGCCGATGCATTCACAACTTCAATCTTCAGATGATAACCCAGCTTCTCCAGGTTTTCAACAATGACTGCGAAGGTCTTGCCTGAATCGTGGCTTCGCAGGTTCTTTACATTCTCCAGGAGAATCGCTGAAGGCTGCTTTACGGAAAGGATTCTGAGTATATCAAAAAATAGAGTGCCCTGGGTTTCATCCCCGAAGCCATGTCTTTTGCCCAGGGAATTCTTCTTCGAAACTCCGGCGATACTGAATGGCTGACAGGGGAATCCGCCTACAAGAATGTCTGCATCCGGAATATCGTCAGCGCCGATGGCTGTAATATCGCCTTCAGGTAGATGACCAAAATTGGCTTCATAGGTTTTCTGAGCGGATTTGTCCCATTCGGAGCTGAATACGCATTCTCCGCCGGCTGCGCTGAATGCCAGACGCATACCACCAATGCCTGCAAATAGATCCAGAAAACGAAACTGCATATCCTGATAATTATCGGTCAGATGGCCCATTCGGCCTTTCAATTTGCTATGGGCAGGTCCTGCCAGTCCAGTGTGAATCCGGGTCATAGGTAGCTTTTTCATGCTAACACTATAGCCGGCCTCTGTGACATAAGTGAAAGCTTGCTGCTTTTTTCTGGGCTGAATCGGCAGAAAATCTGGCACCTGAATTCGGCTTCCAGGCGGGATCCGGGATCGTGCTTTGATCTTTTTGAATCCTCGCCTGCTTCCAGGACTTTCACAGGAAGCAGGCGAATCAGGATTCATTTATGCGGCAGCAGGCATTCTCTGCGAGGAAATCTCTCGCATCAGCTCCACGGCCTTTTGCTCATGTAATCTGTAGGTTCGAATAAGTTGCTTGCGAAGATCCTTCATCTCCGTTCGAGATTTCTTCTCGCGTCGCATCTCTTTCATATTTGTGGCCAGCTCATCGAATCTTTCCTGAATTCGAATGAGAGTTTTCTCGCCGCTTTCTCGGAGTGCTGCGATTCCTTCTGCGAATCCGCCGGTTTGAGCTTTCTTCTCGGACAGGGCTGCCAGTCTTTTTTCCTGCATTTCCATCTTAGCTGCCAGAATTTTCTCATCCGGAATTCGCTTCAGGTTCCATACCAGCCCCACTTTGCTCAGAGCAAAGATCAGCCATTTTGTAGGGTCATACTGATATTTGCGGATGCCATTTCTGTAATCCACTGGAAATTCATGGTGATAGTTATGGTATCCTTCGCCATAGGTTACCAGAGCTGTGAACCAGGAATCCCTGGCCGTATGGCGATCCGAATAGGGCTGAGTTCCCAGGTAGTGACATACGGAGTTGATGCAGAAAGTAGCCTGGTGCACCCATACAGTGCGAGCCAATCCTGCGATTAGCAGACCACCGGTGAAATCCCCCCACAGAGCTGCAATAGCGGCCGGGAAGAGGAAAGAAGTGAGAAGTGCGATGGGAATGTAGAATCTGTGCTGAAAACGCAGAACCGGATCCTTCCAGAGATCCTGAACCAGGTTCAGATCCACTTCTTCGCGATTGCCGGTGCCTCTTTTTCGAAAAAGCCAGAGAATATGAGCAAACCAGAATCCCTTGTTGATGGAGTAGGGATCCTTATCATTGTCCACATAACGATGGTGATTTCTGTGATCATAGGCCCATTCAATAACGCTCATTTCCAGAGCTGCAGAACCAAAGAACACATATAACCATCGAACCAGCTTCGATGCTTCGTAGCTTTTATGAGAGAAAAGCCTGTGATAACCGCCGGTAATACCAATTCCGGTGGCAAAAATCATAAATACGGTAAGCGCAATGGTTGCTGGATGAAATCCAACATTCAATGCCACATAAACCACACCTGCAATAGCGCCGATCGGGCTAAAGATAAAGAAAAGAAAGGTGGGCCAATTTATTTCGTTCCACTTAATCATTTTTGTCGCTCCTGCTAGCCATTCTATTGGCTCAATTGATGGGACCGGCTGGCGGGAATCGGGTTGCACATTTTTGAATTTTTTTGCTGAACAATCTACGTTGACCGCCAGGGGCAGAGGGCCCACGTTCTGCCATGGTCTTCTGGAATAAATCTGCTCCGGCCCTGTCCGCTGCCGAAGAGGCATTTGAAACCGAGATTCTGCGTTCAGAGATCAAACGAGTGAAGATTCTGGCCGGGCTACTTCTGGTTCTGGTCTTTGTAGTTCTGACCCTGGCTCTGATTACTCGTTCTGTGATTGGCGTGGAAATTCTAAGGTTCTGGCAGCTAAGGCATGCTCTTATCACACTGACGGTGGCTCTGGGCTATGAACTGGCGGCTTTCCTGGCCTTTCGCTACTTCCTCAAGCGGGGACGACCGGTGCCCATGACCAGCCGGTTTGCCAATGCACTTATCGAAACAAGCATCCCTACGTTTATGGTGCTGGCATTCACGGACATTGTGCATCCGCTGGAAGCCCTGTACAGTCCGCCTACCTATGCCTATTTCTTCTTTATAATGCTTTCGACTTTGCGCTTGGACTACAGACTCAGTGTCTTCACGGGCGTTGTGGCAGCGCTGGAATACGCAGGTCTCGTTTTCTACTTTCAGCCAGAAATGGCGGACTTTCGTCTTCCTGTGGATGGTCCTATTGGTCCCGGGGTGGTGCTGGCGCTGCCGGCCTTTCATATTGGGAAGATATTTATGTTTCTGGTGGCCGGTGGCGTGGCAGGATATGTGGCCCGGGAACTCAGAAAGGGGTTTCTGGAATCTTTGAAATCTGTGGAAGAGCGAAATCGAGTGGTAGAAATGTTTGGTGCCCACGTTTCGCCCGAAGTCGTAGATAAGCTACTGGATCAGCAAACAGAACTCGAAAGTGAGACTCGACATGTATGCGTCATGTTTCTGGACATCAGAAACTTTACTTCGTTTTCGGAGAATCGCTCCCCGGCGGAGGTAGTACAGTTCTTGAACCAGCTTTTTGATTTCATGATCGATTGCGTAAATAATAACAGGGGAATCATAAATAAATTCCTGGGCGATGGCTTTATGGCTGTGTTTGGGGCTCCCATATCCGATGGAAGGGATTCCCGAAATGCTATCCAGGCATCCCTGGAGATACTGGAAGCGCTGGATCGATGGAACGAGAGCAGCAATTTCCCACATACTCGAGTAGGCATTGGCCTCCATGCAGGGGATGCAGTTACAGGGAACGTAGGATCTTCGCGGAGAAAGGAATACACGATTATCGGTGATACCGTAAATGTTGCCTCGAGGCTGGAGCAGATGAATAAGAGGTTTCAGTCCCATCTGCTTATTTCGGAAACTGTGCGAAGGGATGCAGAGAATGCAGGCCTGGAAATCCAGGCTACGGAGATAGAGCCCATCCAGGTCCGTGGCCGCCAGGAAGCTGTACCTGTTTTTCAGATTCGCTGAGGGCCCCGGTCTGAATTCGATACCCGAAGCGAAAGTCTCGAAATGCCCTGTGATTCCCAAACACAGGATTGACACATTACGTTCATAGAATCGTTTTCACTGGTTGGCATATATGGGGCATGTCTGCGGCCAATCGTCTTCGCATATCGGTTGTAACCGAAACCCATTTACCGGAGCTGAACGGAGTGTCCAGAAGCCTGGATCGAATGATCACGGGCATACGTGATAAAGGACATGAAATCAATGTCTTTCGACCGGCCCAGAAAAGCGATTCAGTTTCAAAAATGAATCTGGCCCTGGATTCGATTACAGGCCTCTCCTTAACAGACCTATCGGGCCTCTCTAAAGACCAGGACTCTCGCGAAGTGAAAGGCCCGGAATATGCGAGAGCCGAGTCAAACCGGGCGCAACCTGAACCAGAAACCCTGACAGCATTTGATTCCACTTTGACCGGGACAGGTAGCGATGGCCAGCATCTAAGCCTGGCCTTGCGAATGCCATTCTATCGAGAGGTGCAGGTTGGACTGGCCAGCCCCCATTTTTTTCGCTCCAGATTTCGCCGTCAGAGACCGGATCTAGTTCACATTGTAACGGAGGGACCGCTGGGCTTTAATGCACTGCTGGCCGCCAGAAGCTGTGGAATCCCTGTGATCAGTGACTATCGCACACATTTCGATCAGTATTTCGAATACTATGGAATGCCTCGACTGGGTCGGCGAGTGGCATGGTATCTCAGACTGTTTCACAACCTCACCAGGCGAACTCTTGTGCCAACAGAGGCCATGCGTTCGGAGTTGATGGCAGCAGGATATAAACGAGTGTCGGTAATCGGTAGAGGAGTGGACCTGGATTCCTACAGTCCGGCCCATCGAAGCCATGAACTACGAAAATCTCTGGGAGTGCGAAACCATGGATTACTGGTTCTATACGCAGGTAGGCTGGCTCCGGAAAAAAACATTGATCTGGCCATAGAATCATTTAGAGAAATACAAAAAACCCGACCCGATGCGCGAATGCTCCTGGTTGGCGATGGGCCGGAGCGAAGTCGACTGCAGCAGGAGAATCCGGACCTTCATTTTACTGGTTTTCTATCTGGAGAGTCTCTGTCCCGTCACTACGCCAGCTCCGATGTATTCTTGTTTCCCAGTCTTACAGACACGTTTGGAAATGTAGTGACTGAAGCGGCTGCCAGCGGACTGGCCATTCTGGCCTATGATCGCGGGGCAGCACGCCAGCTTCTGGAAAACGATCATAGTGCTTTGATCGCACCTGGCATGAATCGGGAGGGCTTTCTACTGACTGCGCGCAAACTGGCATCCCTGGCAGAGAATAGCTCCAACCACCAGGCTTTCGAAGCTGCCTTTCTGCGGAATCCGAGCCGTGCGCCGGGAAACATTCCTGACGAGGTACAATCCCCTGGCTTGCAGTCCCTGAAGCTACGTGCCCGGGAAGCGGCCTGCTGCGCCGGCTGGGACTCGGTAGTGGATAAGCTCGAAGAAGTATATTTCGATGCTCTGGTGAAGAAAGTTCGATTTCGCAACCTGGTTCAGAGTCGAATGCGAAAGCCGCAGTTTCAGTAATCCTTTAAATGCACAGCTAAATGCGGCCTTTTGCCACCGCAGGGTTTCATTTTGATTCCTTCGTTGGATGGCTTTCTGCCGGCGATGGTGAAAGCTTCAAGAGTGCTCGAATATTTCTATCGCCTTCAAGAACAGCCGGAGAGTCATACCAGACCCTTTCCGGAGCATCGTTAATGTCCGGCGGACCTAAATTCCAATAGGCCACGGCCGGTACGAACACAGCCCGGGTATGCATCATGAATCCCAGGGCAAGTGCGAAAACGATGGCAGACGCTCTGATGGGAGTTGCTGTGAATGAAATCTTTCTGATTACTGGAATGGATGCATACAACATCACAGGGATGATCTCAGCCAGCAATCGAGGCCCCAGACTGTGCCCGCCCCAGTAGATCATGAATCGGGATAACACTGCGATTTGCAGGGACACAAATAGGGCAAGGTAGGGATATATTCCCTCTCTCTGATTCCAGGCGAGAAAAAGCAGTGCCGCGCTACTGACCAGAAAAATGGGATGCCAGAAGAACAATCCTCGGGAGGGCGAAAAGAACAGGGCCATCAGTCCGGAAAGAGGTTCATGGCTGGCTGGCATTTTTGCCAGATAGTAGGGGGGAAGCCAGGACTGAAATAAAACCAGACTCTGAATCACAAACATTGCAAGGATCATGAGCCCGGGTAATGCTAAATAGAGTATTCTCCATCCAATTCTGCGTTCTGAAATCAAGAAATACAGTCCAAAGCAAAGAGCGAATAGAAGCATCGTCGGACGAACAAGAAAGCCGAATCCAAGCAGTGCACCCAGAGGTATGAGCCAGGCGGATCGTCTGGAGGCTTTCCATTTCTCAAAGAGCCAGAGGCACAGAAATGCAACAAAGAGACAACCGGTTTGCTGCCACAGAGCTCGGGTTCCGGTGGATAGAATGGACGTACCAAGACCAGCGTACAGTGCAAGCAGTGTAGCCCCGCTCCGGTTCAATGCATTCAACCTTCCAATGCGATAAATGAAGGCGCATGCGATGGCCATGAGGATGCTAGCCAGGATTATTGAGAATTCGAAGCGGTGCAGACTAATATAGTTTGAGTCGTAAATTAACGTTAGAATGGAGGCCGGTACCAGAGCCAGATACACTGTCCCAAACGGAAAGTAGTCGTAGATATGCCCGTCAATTTTCTGGAGCTGATACTGCTTTCCCAGCAGGTGAGAGTATTCATCCAGGTTCTGATTCCCATCCTGTAAAATTGTAACTATCTGCGGCACCGCGTAATCGGCATCCGACCCATAATATAGCGGGGCACTTACGTAGATTAAAAAGAGTCCGATGGCAATGCTCGATGCCAGAATCCACTCATTTCTTGCCCTCATTTTTACATCCTTGTGGCCCTGCCTGCTGCATCAACCTTTTGCCGTTGATATGACAGGCGTTATGCATAAGATATTGCCGATGCAGTGCGGCGAAGCGAGCTGCTGGAGACTTGTGGTGGTGCTGGTTGCGAAATCATCCCGGGTGTACTGCTACGAAGAGATGGTCTTTGCAGATGGCCTCTGCAAACCCAGCAGGAGCACTGTCTTTCTATACCTGCTCGGTGATATGATAGGGAACTGCGTTGGGGCTTTTCCACTTGTATGCTGCCTGGGCTTTCATGGACTGGCAGCGTGTACACTGGATTTTACATCCGCCTGGCTGCTACAGCCTTCTTCTGGTCCATAGCCTTTTACTCGGTTACCGCTGTGGTGCAGGTATTTCCTGTCTATCTTGGAGCATTCTTTCGATTTCTTTTCGCAAGTATCTTTCTTTCCCTGTTGACCGCTTTTTATGGCGGATGGCCTTCTTTACGTACAACCAGGGAGCGTCTGGATCTACTCTTTCTGGGCATTGTAGGAGTTCTGTTTTATAACCTGTGTTTCTTCCTTGGGATCAAATTGAGCGATCCTGTGACCGGTTCCTTGATCGTTGCCGCGAATCCGGCCGTAACAGCTCTCGTAAGTAGCGTATGGAAAAAAGAGCATTCCAGTCTCTCTCGCTGGCTTGGTATCGCACTTTCCTTTCTGGGCCTTTTGCTGGTGTTCAGTCAGGGATCCTGGAAAGTCTTAACCGGTCTGGAATTTCGCCCGGGGGATCTCTTTATCTTTGGAGCCAGTATCTGCTGGGCCTTTTACTCTGTAAAGGGGAGGGAGGTTCTAACGACCCAGCCAGTGCTTGGTACAACTACTGTGGCCTGCATCATTGGAGCAGTTCTGCTTCTGGGGCCCGGACTTCTGGAATACGCTGGACTGCTTCCTGGTTTTGATGCGGTGGACCGGGACTATCCATCCCTGACGGAATTAATGAATCCGGTTCAGTACTGGTTCGAATGGCTGAACCTCATATATCTGGGCTTTTTCGCCTCTGGCGTTGCCTTTCTTTTCTGGTATCAGGGTGTGCGAGCCCTGGGTGCTCCAAGAGCATCCGTCTTTATTAACCTTGTGCCTGTTTTTACGATGATGCTCTCCATTGGTATGGGAACCTGGCCGCATCTTTATCAATGGATTGGCGCCTCGGTAGTCTTGCTCGGGGTATACATTACTTCTCGTTCTGCCACGCCGGCGACGACATACAATAAAGACTGATTCATTTGCGATGTGGGATCTGACTGGGGGCGATTTGGAGGGCCATCTACGTTCATAGTCTCCTATTCCAGAGATTTTCTTTCGCGTATGGAACGTGCCAGAGTTCCCTTATCTGCGTATTCAATACTTGCTCCGGTGGCAATGCCATGCGAAATCCGTGTAAATCTAAAGCCTCTATGTGCAAAGAGCTCGGAGATGTAATGAGCTGTGGCATCCCCTTCCAGCGTGGGATTCGTAGCAATGAAGATCTCATCAAATGGATGAGTTTCAATCCTCTGGCTCAGCTCTTCGATTCTAAGATCTTCCGGAGAAATGCCATCCAGCGGAGACAGGGCTCCCATAAGCACATGATAGAGTCCGTTGAATTCGCCGGTATCTTCGATGGAAAAGATGTCAGATGGATCTTCCACCACGCATAGAAGTCTTTGATTGCGATGCGAATCGGAACAAATATGACAGAGATTTTCCTGAGAAAGTCCACCGCATTGCTCGCAGAAGCGAACTTCCCTTCGCAGGTTCGCAATAGAATCGCTGAGGCGTTTGCTAATTTCCAGGTCTGATTTAAGAATGTGAAATGCTATTCTTCGAGCGGATTTTTTTCCTACTCCCGGAAGAGAACCCAGCACATCTACCAGCTGTTCAAGAGCAGGAAATTGCATTATCCAAACATTCCGCCCAGATCCGGAATATCCATTCCTGTTGCAGAACGGATTTCATGAGCCACTGCTTCTTTCATTTTGGTCTGGGCGTCGTTCACTGCTCCAGTAATCAATTCTTCCATCAGGTCTTTTTCTTTGGGATCCAGCAGTCGTTCGTCTACGGATACGGAAAGCAATTTGCCGGAGCCATCCATCTTTGCGCTTACCATTCCTGCTCCCGCTTCACCTGTTACGGTAATTCTCTCTATCTTACGTTTGGCCTCTTCCATTTTGGATTTCATGCCGCCTAGATTTTTGAACAAATCCGAAAAATTCATGTTTTCCATATTAAATCTCCTTTTTCCGGATCATTCCTCTGGCTCGTTTGGCACGCTATCCGGATCTACCATGGTTCCAAGAAACTGTTTCTGGAGCTCATCTTCAATCGGAATCGAATCGTTGCCTGCACTCCCGGATAGGCCACCGGTTCCCGTCTGCGCTGGATTTTCAGGTTTGCCTGCGGCGGATGACGATTCTTTCCGGGCCTGTCCGGTGCTTTCCGGCTTCGACCCGGGGCCACTTTGAGAAGGACCGGGCGGATCTTCCTGTAGATCTGCCATCAAGTCTTCGCTTCGCCTGGCATCCTGTCCTGCAAGACTAACACTCAATTTCTGGATCTTACTTAGCAAGCCGCTTACCGATGGTTTTTTAAGCCGATCATGGATCTTTAACAGTTCCATCTCTATAAGAATTCTGGATTCGTAGGAATTTCGCAGCTTGAGAAAAAAGGCGGTGGTGAGCAATCCATGGATTTCATCAAAGATCAATGAAATTCTGGAAGGATCGAATTCCAGAGCCGTGGATTTGATGTTTTGAATCTGACTTCCTGGTATTCCTAAGAAATCTGAATCCTCCACTCCGGATCGAATATAGCGCAGGATGCGAAGGTGATCGAGATAGTCCCAGATAAATCGATTCAAATCGCCGCCCTGGTCGAAAATTTCCATAACCGGTGTTGCCAGTTCCTGAGCGGGTGTGGCAGGATCCAGAAGCAGACCCGTGAGCTGTAAGAACAGTTCCAGGGGATAGACACCGGCAAGTTCCCTTACTTTTTCCGCTGTAACCTTGTTTCCACAAAAGCTTATGGCCTGTTCGAGAAAACTCAAACTATCGCGAACAGATCCATCGCCTTTTCGCGCAATCCAGAAAAGAGCATCATTCTCGGCTTCAATGTTTTCATTTCTGCAAATCTCTGCCAGATACTCCTGCACCCGATGAAGAGGCACTTTGCGAAAGGTAAATACCTGGCATCGGCTGAGGATGGTTTCGGGAACCTTGTTAAGTTCAGTGGTGGCCAGTACAAATGCAGCATGCTCCGGTGGCTCTTCCAGAGTTTTAAGCAATGCATTGAATGATTCAGTGGTCAGCATGTGCACCTCATCGATGATGTACACTTTTCTCTTGCTGTTCATCGGCTGAAACTTAACGTTTTCGCGTAGTTCCCTTACATCCTCAATCCTTCGATTGGAGGCGGCGTCGATTTCAATAACATCCAGGGATCGGCCATCGATAATGGATCGGCAGGATTCGCATTCGTTGCAGGGTTCTCCCTGCTGTGGATTTGTGCAGTTTACGCGTCGGGCCAGTATCCGGGCAATAGTGGTTTTGCCCACTCCTCGGGGACCAAAGAATAAATAGGCCGATCCGATTCTATCCTCCAGAGCCGCATTTTGCAATGCGCGCACAGCAGTGGTCTGTTCTACCACTTCGGCAAACTTAAGAGGTCTGTATTTACGGGCCAGCACCAGATGAGCAGGGCGGGTCATATTGTAGACTCGCCGTTTTTTCCTTTTCGGGTCAAGTGCAACCTGGCCTCTGGCTTCATGTCTGGTTCGCGATTAATGATTGTTGGCCTGGGAAATCCCGGAAATCAGTACAGCAAGACCCGCCACAATGCCGGTTTCCTGGCGTTGGATCGGTTCGCAGATGAGCTGCCACTTCCCGTGAGCTGGCGCACAAAGTACGATGGAGATTTCGCGGAATCCGAGCTATTTTCCATGAAGTTAAGCCTGTTCAAACCCATGACATTCATGAATCGATCCGGCGGACCGCTGCAGAAGGCCATGGCATCCGGGGGCATCAAACAGGAAGATATTATAGTCCTGCACGATGAGGTGGAACTTCCCTTTGGTGAAGTAAGACTGAAAAAGGATGGCGGCCACAAAGGACACAATGGTCTGCGAGATATAATGGCCCGCCTGGGCAATGGGAACTTTTTTCGCGTGCGAATTGGTGTTGGGCGCCCGGAGCGAGGGGAGATTGCTTCCTATCTTCTGAGCAATTTTCGCCCGGAAGAGCTGGAGGCTTACTCCGAGATTTCGGAGAAAGTGGTGCGAGAAGTGGAAAATTGGATCCGTGAGCGCAAATCCAGCGATTAGAGCGCCGCGGCGCAGCCCATCCCATAAATGCATGCCCCCCGGGGATCATTGAGAGACGATAATTCTGGATTCTGTCTTATTTTTTCTGGCTCTACCCGTCCGTGATCCGGACTTCGTAATGTGACATAATATAGTGACTTGTAGAATGTGACATAAGCGAAATTGCGATGAGACATAAGATCCGTTGGCTCCGCAGCGATGAGACATAAGATCGCAGCGTTGATTCGCAATGTGACATAATATGATACGAGACACCCGGAATGCGACATAATCTGGCAACCTTGTCCTGCCGGGCACTTCCGCGGGGGGACCCGTAGGCCCCGACAATTGTCTGGGATGGCTCCCTTGCAGGGCGCTTGGCTGTAGACAGACCCACCGATTCCGGAGTTGTAGAATTAGGTCGTGGTCCGCAATGGATAGAGACATAATTCATCCAGCACTACCACAAAGCGACCGATCCAGGTCGTAATGTGACATAATCCAGATGCGCGTGGGATCGAATGCGACATAATCGCCCCGATCCGCCTCAATGCGACATAATCGGCTAAATCGCCCTCAATGCGACATAATCTAAAGCCAGTACATATGTGACATAATCCCCCACCACGGAAAGCGCTAGAGTAATCACCTATCCTTCCGCCAGAACCCTCGCGCAGGGATCCAACGATTATGGATTCAGCTAGATTTGAATTATGGGTTTCCGGCAGGCCCACAAAGAAGGGCAGAGATGGCCTGAGTCAGGCAACTTTCAGTGCAGTGCAAAAAAGAATTGAATCTGATCCTTAGACGAATCATTTGGCCAAATCTATAAGCTTTTTTAGAAAAAATGTCAGCTTATGGCCGATTTATAGAGGGATATGCCATTGATGATGGATGCAAAGGGAAATCGGGTGGCTCGCCAGTCTCCGTACGAGAGCGCACCCCCCAGAAAGCCTCTGCTCAATCCCGAGCAGAAGAAAAAAATCGCCCACCGGGTGGCTCTGGCACTGTTGCTGATTGTTCCCCTGCCCATGGCATCGGTCTTCTCTTATAAAGAGGCATCTGATTCTTTACAGTTTCCTGAAGATAACCTTTTTCCCGATGTTGGACTGGAAGTAGCTCCTCCGGCAAGAACTGATCGGGCCATTAGCTATGAACCTCCTCGTGTCCGCTTAACTCAAGGGCAGCGAGAAGCGCGAATTCAGCGATCCACTGCAGCATTGAGGGCCGAGCAGGATCTGATGGGATATGTAAAGTCCGCCGTTTCAGATCAGATTGTGCCCAGTGCGGCCGTAGAAATCTACCTGGAGCAGCAGCCTGCTGTAAAGATCTACCAGGGGCTGGAATCCCATAGAAGTCAGCCCATTGCATCTCTTACCAAATCGTTTACAGCTGTGGCAGTGATGACACTGGTGGAAGACGGGCTCATCAATCTTGACGCGCCCATTTCTCGTTATGGTGTTCACGTTAGTCGACCGGAATTCGGTCAGATTACAGTGCGCGATCTAATGCTGCATACCTCTGGAATCTCCTATGGTTCCACTCTGCCATCTTATGCGCCGGGCATCCGCCATCAGTATTCCAACGGCAACTACGCCCATCTTGCCACTATTATAGAGAATGCAAGTAGAATGACCTACCAGGATTATCTGGAGCAGGCCATCTTTGAGCCTCTGGCCATGCGAGATAGTTCGGCCAGCCCCGGAATTAAAGGCTCTTCTGGTATTGCCTCCAGCATTCATGACCTGGGTCGATTTGGCCGGATGCTACTCAATGGTGGCCACCTGGATGGAGCGCAGATTCTGCGACCAGAGTCTATTCAGGAAATGATGCAGCCTCCAGCCTTTATGCCAGTTACGGAGCATATGGAATACTATGCCCATGGATTTAGAGTAGAGGCTCATCATGGACGTGTGAAGACTTTCTTCCATAGTGGACTATGGAATGGCACCTTCTCAGAAATCTGTGTTTATCCTGAAGATCGTTCTGTAGTGATTCAGCTGGCCAATCCGGTATCCTACCATTCCGAAGCGCTGGGAGGGTATCGCTATAGAGTGACTGTATTGTCTGCTCGGTATGTGGATTTGCTGGCGCGAAATTCCCTGGCTCCCAGCGCGATGCAGCCGGTTACAGCCAGGTTCAAAAACAATTCCGATCAGCCCTGATTCAAAGTGTCGTCAGGAGCGGTCCTTCCGCACTTTTCTTTGCTCTTCCTTCCTGGATTTCAAACAGATCCTGGCGGATGCCCGAATGCCACCGAGGCAAACCATGGAGTGCTTTCATCCCTGCTGGATTTGAAGGGCACCATCCGATCATTTAGACTTCCATTGGTTCTTCTTTAGCCAATCCAGCTTTGCTTTCTCTTGTGAAGTGGTTCACTGCCGTTGCATCGAATTCGTAGTAGTTGCAGGTCAGCTCCTCGCCTTTTTCAATATCTCTAAGAGCCAGGGTTACATCCTGGCTGATGGAAACCGTGTTTGGATATTCGCTGTGATTAAAGAATCTGGCATCGTCCGCGCAAATCACATAGCCCTGACTGGTTTCGCTGAAATAGCCGTACCGATCCACATAATCCTTGATTACGGGAGGCTGCCTTTCCAGTTCCAGCTCCCCTACCACAAAATCAAATCCCAGCATCAATTGCCAGATTACGGCACCTTCTGGAATAAATTGATCTGCATAAAGCCCCAGTCCGTGAATGGAGCTTCGCTCCACGTAAGTGCGAACAAGTAACATCCGATTCCTCCCTCGCAGAATCAGGTATCCCGCACAGGGCTATCCGGCGGTCAAGATTTTCTGCCTGGTATTAAGTACAGATCCCGAATTTCCGATCACTGAATCGAAGCCCCGGAAAGGGAAGCTCTATGTCACCGGCAGTATCCAGAATCATTGCAGACCCGAATCGGGATCTAATCGGCATCATGGCCAACGGAATGGTTGTGACCAGGAATGTATCGGAGGGCCCCAGAGCAGGCCAGACTTCGGCTTCCCGGCGCGAGGAGCCGGAAAATAACAGATCCGGGGCGAATCCGGGTGGTTTGAGGCCTACCAGCGAAGCCAATCTTTCGGATGCAGAAAAGGCAGTTCTGGAAGAACTCAAGCATCGGGATCGTGAAGTGCGATTGCATGAGCAAAAGCATATGTCGGCCGCGGGCCCACTGGCAAAGGGGGGGCCAACCTACGAATATGCGATTGGTCCGGATGGCAAGCCCTATGCCATTGGCGGAAAGGTCCGAATCGACACCAGTGCCGTGGCAGGAAACCCGGAAGCTACGGAAGCCCGTGCCAATCAGATTCAGAGGGCAGCCACAGCACCGGGGGATCCATCCGGCCCGGATTTATCTGTGGCCAGGGATGCGGCCAATCTTAGAAGCCAGGCTTCCCGGGAGTATCGCATGAATGCTCCAGATGCAAAGGATGATATTTCGCATAACTCCTACGCTCTTCGTATGTGGGGTTGAACTTGATGCGAATCATGACCTTCCAGGTCAAGAGCGATGCAGCTTCAGTTACTCGAAATGGCCTGATCCGCATTCCTTTGTCTTTGACCAACCTGTCATCACCGGGCATCCTTTGTATTAATAACGGCATGCCGCGATTCGAATAACCCGGAAGCGCCGCTTCCAATGCGATAGTAGTTCGAAGCCTTTTTCGTTCAGGCCTGACCCGGTAATGCCTGGGATGGGCCCGGTAACGTAGTGTGAGTTCCTGTAAATCGGTCCAGACGAAACCGGGCCGTGAGCTTCTGTAATCCCAGAGCATTGTCGTGAAGACTGGTTCCTGTGTCAGAAAGCTTCTCCGTTCGTTTATTCATGGCAGTGAGGGATTCATTCAGTTCAGAAATGGATTCATAGATCTCGCCTATCTCTTTTGAACGGGACTTTACATTGACTTCTATGGAGCCTGCCATCTCATCCAGTTCCGACATCAGTTCTGGAATTCGTTTTCCCTGCTCATTTTGCTCTTCGCTGATTCTTCGAATCTGTTTTAGCTCTTCGTCGATGTTGGCTACTTCCTGGGATATTGTTTCGAATGCCCCCCTGGTCTTTACCAATCCACCGCTACCGGCGCGGACCCACTGTTGCATCTCTGAAATATGTGTCTGAGCCTCTTTCGTTCTGGCAGCCGTGAACTCCGCCAGATTGTTGATTTCGCCGGCCACCACTGCAAATCCCTGTCCATCATGTCCGGACCTGGCAGCCTCAATACTTGCATTGATAGAAAGAAAGGACAATTGCTCCGAGATCTTCTGAAGTGTCTGCACTATGTTCAAGACCTTACCTGCTCCGAACTCAATTCCCTGCATACCTTGCGCCAGTTCACCCACCACCGTCTGTCCTTCGGCAGCCAGCTTTCGTCCGCTACCTGCTCGGTCAGTGGCCTGGTCTATGCGATCGTGTAGAATAGATGCAGAATCCACGGTCCGACCAATCATGGCTTCTACCTGGGTAGACAGATGGTTCTGTTTTTCCGTGAAGGCAGCCACGTCCTGCACAGCTTTACTAATCAGTTCCATCAAAGCATGAATCTCTTCCAGCTGTGCCGACTGTTCTTCTACTGTAGAGTTGATGTCCACGGATACATCATTCATGTCTGCCGCTGCAAGTTCCATCTGGTCGACGCTGGTATGAATCTGGGAGATAAGGCCATACATCCTTTCCTGAATGCGATTGAATACCTCGGCGATGGCTCCTTCTGCGGTGGCCGGTTCTACTTCAAGTTTTGTACTCAGATCTCCTTCGCCTCTGGCCATAGAGTCCATGGACCGCATTAGCTCAAACCAGTTCGTTCTAGCATTATGCTCGGAAAAGTTCAGTCCGTTGCTTTCTTCCTCTGCAGTAACTCGAAGAGGAGTTATTCTTTTAATGATCCAGAAAAAAATTAGGGCCAGGCCAAAGGCCCAGAGGATGTTGCTGCCAACACCCAGAAATTGAATGCCAAGTTGCTGTAGCCGGCTGATGGGCTCTCCGCTGGCTGAAGTTGCAAAGCTACTGACATTTCCTACCAGAGCCAGTGCGATGGTGCCCCAGACGCCGCAGACGCTATGCACTGTAAACGCCCCTACAACATCATCCAGGCGAAAAAAGGATTCGAGAAGGCTCACAAACAATGCCGCGATAATACCAGCGATGATACCCACAAAGAGTGCCATAGCCGGGCTGAGCATATGGCATCCCGCTGTAACAGCAACAAGTCCTCCCAGGATACCATTGATTCCATCTTCCACGGCAGGAGCCCGAAAGCGAATCCAGCTCACCACCATGGCAGATAGGGCGCCGCCAGCTGCCGCCACAGTGGTATTTACCAGAATCAGAGGGATGCTATCGGTGTAAGCGAGGGTGCTTCCTCCATTGAATCCCAGCCATCCAAACATCAGGATAAAGGTTCCAAGAGCCGCCGCCGGCAGGTTGTGACCGGTAATCTTTCTTGGTTTGCCGTTCTCGTCGAATTTATCCTGACGTGGACCCAGCATGATAATGGCTGCAAGAGCGATCCATCCGCCAGTGGAATGCACAACGGTACTTCCTGCAAAGTCGATGAAACCTATTTCACTGAGCCAGCCACCTCCCCAGGCCCAGTGACCGAACACCGGGTAGATCCACACCGAGGCGAAAATGGAAATGAAGATATAGGCTGTGAATCGCATCCTTTCTGCAACAGCGCCGGATGCGATGGTAGCCGCCGTGCCAAGAAAGGTAGCCTGGAAAAGGAAAAATGCGAATTTGGAAGGCTCCTTCATACCTTCCAGAAAGAAGTAGTCCGTTCCAATCCATCCCATGTAGGACGTGCCAAACATGATGCCATAGCCCAGTGCGAAGAACGCTACCACACCAATGAAAAAGTCGAATAGATTCTTGAAAGCTACGTTGATAGTATTTTTTGCGCGCACCATCCCGGTTTCCAGCATTAGAAAGCCGGCCTGCATAAACAGTACAAGAGCAGAAGCGATGATGACCCACAGTATATCTGCTTCTGCATGAGAAAAAGCGGCCACTCCATCGCTGGCCCATGTACTTCTCGGAAGACAAAGCAGCAGCAGGATTCCGGAACCGAAAGTTAGTATCCGGGGAATACGCATGGCTCGAAAGAAAGGTCTATGCATGAAAGTCCAATGCAAGAAGCAAACCAGCACTGCCGTATAAGGGTCGGATCCTCGAGGGCAAAACCGATGCACGTAAAGTTCGGATCTCTTCCCGTGAGACATCCCGACCCATGCGTAAAATTGCGAGGAAATATCCCCGGGAAGTTATGGCGGACTGATTTCAAGTGGGGATCCGAGCATTATCCGTGGCCGGAGCTCTCTGAATGTAATCATTCAATAAAAATGCAATTACCGTATAAGGAGTCAGAGATTCCGGTGCACGAACCGTGATTACAGTCTATATATCTTGAGCTGCCCGCTTTCCAGGCAACTTGCTTGCTTACACGGATAATCGAATCTTTATTCAGCCTTACCCAATGTATGATTCAAAGCTATGGACCCCCTGGCAAAGGGAACCTTTTTGGGTTCGCCGGCTTGCCAGGAGCGTAAATGAAGGATCGACTCAATGGACCTTGAGGCAGGTTATCCGCCCAGGTTTTCATACATCCGCTTTAAATCAGCAGAGATATTTTTTTGCATGGCTTCGTTGGTTCCGCCACCAATGCTAAGAAGTATTGCATCTCTCAGCATTCGTTCCACAGGATACTCGCGAATATAACCGTAACCGCCCAGCACCTGGATGGCATTCCGGGCCACTTCTTCGGCCATTCCTGTGGCCACCAGCTTGGCGCTGGCTGCTCCCAGGGAGTTTCGCTTAGTAGGATCCATATTCGCTGCTACGTTATAAACCAGGGCCCTGGCAGCTTCCCATTTGGCATAACTTTCGGCAACAAGCCTCTGGATCTGACCCAGCTCAATCAGTGGTTTACCAAACGCTTTTCTGTCGCGGATGGAATACTGACACATCATATCGATGCATCTTCGAGCAATTCCCAGAGACTGAGCCGCCAGGGTGACACGTTCGATCTCCAGGTTTCTCATCATGGAAGAAGTGCCTTTATCTTCTGTGCCAATGAGATTCTCTGCGGGTATCTCCACATCATCAAAATGAAGGACTGCTGTACTGGAAGCCTTCATGCCCATCTTTTCTTCTTTCTTACCCACTCGAAAGCCCGGATAGGAGGATTCTACCAGGAAAGAGGTAATGGTTCTTTTGCTGCGATCGTCGATCTTTGCATAGATGATAAAAACGTCTCCTTCGTATCCGTTAGTAATGAATTGCTTGGAGCCGTTCAGTATGTAGCGATCCGATTTCTTCTCGGCCATGGTCTGTAATCCGAGCACATCGGTGCCGGCACCGGGCTCTGTCATTCCCATGCCTCCGATTTTCTCACCGTTGATGACGCCGGGCAGATACTTCTTTTTCTGAGCTTCGTTACCACTTACGAATAGATTGTTTACGAACAGGACTTCATGCGCCAGGTAACTCAATGTAAAGGCCGGATCGGCCATACTCATAGTTTCGTGGACGATAACTTCGGCCACAGGGTCCATTCCGGCGCCGCCGTATTCTGGAGATACAGTGAGACCGAAGATTCCCAGCTCGCTGCCCAGGGTGTGAAAAAGCTCTTTATTGAAGGTTTCCTTTTCATCGTGCTCGGTGGCCTGGCCTTCCAGGGTTTGCCAGGTGAATTTTTCCACCATTTCCCGTAGCTGGGCATGTTCTTCGGTGGGATTGAACAGGTCGTTGGGTGCGGATTGGCTGTTGAGGGTCTGCATTTTTTCAGATTGTTCTTTTCAGCAAATACTCGCAATCAGAATTGTTACCTTCCGGCGTTTTTGGCACAAGGGCTATGTGTAATCTCTGTCTAATCATATCTGCAGTCGTACTTTCGCTTCTGGCCTATCTATCCTATCAGATTCGAACCCATTACAGATGGTCTCTGACCAGCGTGCAGGAGAAAAGTGCCGGGCTAATCCATTTCTATAGAATTCATATCAATCGGGTATTCAAAGAAGGAGACCTTGGACGGATTCCTCTGGAATGCTCCATTCACTATGCGCTCATGCATCTGGTGGTTCCCCTGGTGTTTTTTGGATTCTTTCTTCGGTCTGACATTAACTTTCTGGGCGTGGTGGCCGGAATCGTAACCAGTCTGCAATTGCTGAAGCATATCTATCCAGGTCAGATCTAAAATCGTTTCTCTGCGTCCGAATGGGGCGCGACATAAGCCGGATCGGCCATACTTTTCGATTGCTCGCAGCCTCCTTTGGCTGTGACGAAGGACGTCTTTGGCTCTGCGCTTTATTTCATTGACCCGAGTCCAATGACCCAAAAATTGTCCTTCGGTTCGACTGCTTCGGCTTGTCCGAACGATGCAAAATTCAAGGAGCCCTTGCTTTATGAAAATATTCGTACTGGTAAAACAAGTGCCCGATACCGAAACATCTATTAAGGTATCCGGTGCCTCAATTGTAGAAGGCGGAGTAAAATGGATCGTGTCTCCGTTCGACGAGCATGCTCTGGAAGAGTCTCTTCGTCTGCGTGAAAAGACTGGTGGTGAAATTACCGCCGTATCCCTGGGACCGGATCGTTGCGTAGAAGCGCTTCGTACCGCCTATGCCCTGGGTGTTGACAAAGCCGTACATATCAAAGATGAATCCTACAACGTTCTGGATACCGGCTATGCAGCTCGACTGCTGGCGGCTTACCTGAAAGATCAGGGTCCCGATGTTGTGCTTACCGGCCATGTGGCCATCGACTCTTCTTCCTCTCTGGTACCTACCATGGTAGCCCAATTGATGGGAGCAGCCAGCGTTAACAATGCAGTGGAACTTTCCGTAGAAAATGGAACCGTAAAGGCGAAGCGTGAAATTGAAGGCGGAACAGCCAATATGGAAGTGCCTTCTCCTGCGGTAGTGACTGCAGCGAAGAATCTAAACGATCCTCGCTATCCTTCTCTGAAAGGAATTATGGCTGCGAAGAAAAAGCAGATCGAATCTGTAGAAGCTTCTTCTCTGGGCGTTGAGCCTCCCAAGATCGAAGTGACTTCTCTGGAAATGCCACCTGCGCGTCCTGAAGGTCGAATCATCGAGGGCGAAGAGCCTGAAGCTAAAGCCGCTGAGCTTGTGAAATTACTCCGTGACGAGGCCAAAGTCGTCTAAGGCACGATTAAAGGGAGAATAGAATGTCAGTATTAGCAGTAGCAGAAATCAAGGGCGATGCCCTGAAGAAAATCTCCAAAGAGCTGGTAAGCGCCGGTCAAAAGATTGGCGGACCTGTAACAGCTCTACTCATCAATGGAACCGATGATCATGCCAAGGAGCTGTTCAGCGCCGGTGCAGATACAGTAGTAAAAGCAACCGTATCTGATTACTCACCTCAGGCATGGACCAATATCGCAGCAGAGGTTGCCAAAGAGAAAGGCGCGAAATTTGTTCTTCTGCCTCATTCCGTGCAGGGAAGAGATTTCGCCGGTCGACTGTCCATCGCTCTGGACGGAACGGCTGTAGCCGACGTTGTTGAAGTTAAAGGCGGCGGCGATGAAATTGAAGTTCGCAAGCCAATTTATTCCGGTAAGGCTTTTGCAAACATTAAACTGAAGTCTCCGGCTGTAATTACCATTCGACCCAACTCTCAGGAAGTAATTGACCATAAAGGTCCTGAGACCATCGAAGCCACGGAAAGCAATGGCGGGGATGTAAAAGACGTACTCAAAGACGTGGATGCTTCCGCCGGTAGCACAGTAACTCTGGCCGACGCTTCCATTATTGTATCTGGCGGTCGCGGAATCAAAGGTCCTGAAAACTGGCCTATTCTGCAGGCTCTTTGCGACACCATCGGTGCAGCTCTGGGTGCTTCCCGGGCGGCTGTGGACGCAGGATGGATTCCTCACTCCCACCAGGTAGGGCAAACAGGTAAAACTGTTTCTCCCAACTGCTACATTGCCTGCGGAATCTCCGGAGCAATTCAGCACCTGGCCGGTATGGGTTCATCCAAGTACATCGTTGCAATCAACAAAGATCCAGATGCTCCTATCTTCAAGGTAGCTACATACGGTGTAGTGGACGATCTGTTCAAGGTTGTTCCTGCACTGACGGACGAATTCAAGAAAGTTCTGGGTTAATTCCTGGTTCTTCCGCCCGAGTGCGGTGAAAGCCCCCTGTAACAGGGGGCTTTTTTATTGCCTGGAGCGACTGCAGGGATTTGCAGTTGAACGATCAGGAATTGGCGTGACAGTTAGGCGGAAGGTGTCGATTCTTGAACAGGTCCGTCTTTGCCACCGGGCATTCGGATCAGAACTGGAAGCCCTTATTTGTAATGGATCCTACGCTAACACGGTCCCAGGCACATCGATATTTTGGCGAGCTGTATCAAAAGCAGCGATCCCCTGAAGCCCAGAAGCTGGTGGATGATGTTGTTAAGAACGTAAGCGACATCTTTGTCCGCATCAAGCGCATCGAAGAAATCGACAACAATGAAGGCGGAGGCTCCCGCGGTGTAGAAACCAGGGGCGATTCCTCCCGCCGGAGGGGAGGCGGACCAGCCGGTAAGAAGGCAGGGGCCAAAAAGGCACCGGCGAAAAAGACCGCTGCAGCCGCGAAACCAGGTTTTTTGACATCCCTCTTTGGCGGCGATTTGGCCAAATGGGGGGAGCGCACAGGAACCCTGGATTCTGGCTTCCTTGCTCTCAATCTCAAGCTTTCCAAATCCGTCCCAAGGGTCTTTGACCAATTCGACGAGGACAGTATAGTCTCTGCCATTCGAGCGTTTCGCTTTGCTGTGGTTAATGCCTGGGAGAATTTTCCGCCGGAGAAATATAACGTTCTGGTTTGCGCCTATCAATTCTTTCAGGAGTTGATAAAGGTGCCGGTCTTATTCAAGAAGCAGGACACCCCTGCTACCATCATTCAAGAGACTCTAAAAGCTCAGGTCCTGTATGCTCAGCTTCTGAAGATGAGCGGCTGGGAAAAATTACTGGTGGAGGAGTTTCCCGCCTGGGTGGGCTCAATGGAAGATATTTCTAAGCTGGCGAACCCCACCGAGAAGGTAATGCGCCAGATCGTTGCCCTGGAGAAAACCCGCCCCAAGCTTTCCGACTGCTTTCTTGCTATCTATGCTCTGGAACGAAAAAAGATCATGGGATGGCCGGAGCTTCTGGATGAATTGAAAGTTAAAGAGCCTGTGATGGACGAATACCGGGCTCCGGATTCCGTAATGCAGCGGATTCATAAGAGAATCTCCAAACTGAAAGAAGAGATTCGCACCAGACGAGAATCCATTCAGGAAATCCAGGAGGTTCGCAAAAACTACTTTCAGACCGATTCCAACGGACGAGTGACTGTCGATTTCCTGGACAACATCCTGGGTTTCGTAATTCGCAAAACTCAGCCGGACAAGGGAATGAACGAGGACTACGTCCGGGCTCAGAAGTCCGAGCCTCATCGATTGCTACATCTACTTCTCGCCGACTACGAAATGACTGTGCTCAGCTTGCTCACTGGCACGGTGCAGGTAGATCATGAAGCCGGCGGGGTGGGGGATGGAATTCTTTTTAAGTCAGGTCTCTTCAAATTGGAAGCGGATGAAAGCCTGGGTGTGCACCGGGAAATGGAAGAGTTCCTGCGAAAGTACAAAAATACCACATTTACTTTTCAAGCCTATGTGGCCGGTCTTAAATCCGGCAGCAAAGATGCCATGATCGGTGGATTCGCCCACGTTGTGGCCCGTGCCAACAAATTGTTTCGAAGAACCGTTGCCAGTCTGCGACTTGTGCTACATAATCATGAGCAGGCTCTAGAGAAAGAGAAGGCAAACAAAGCCAGTGAGAATTTGCTGAGAACCAAGACCTATCCCATCGAAATCCTGGAACCTTCGATTCGATTTATTCCCATGCATGATCGGGTTCTTGCCGGTAGCACCAGGCTGAACGGCAAGCGGATAGATGAGGCAATTGAAACCATTGTAATGAACCTCTACAACTATCTCTATATTTTTAGAGACGATGAACTGGTTCGTACCCTTGCCTCCATCCCCAGACTCAAATCCGAAATCCAGGGAATCGAAAAACGTCTTGTGAAATACGGCGTCGACCTGCCCGAATAATGGTTGAATCCAGGACTACTCTGTCCACGTTACCTCCATGCTGAAGAAAATCGCTGTGCTTACCTCCGGCGGAGATTGCGGAGGATTGAACGGAGTAATTCGTGGTGTGGCCCTGACTGCCCTTCACCGTGGAACGAAAACCTTTGTTATTCCCAATGGATATGCCGGTCTGTACAATCTGGTAGACCTGCCCGAGCTAACGGAACTTACCGACGATCGGCTGGCAAATATTGCTGTCTACCTGGCAGGAAGCGAAGCCGGTAACTCCAGAGTGAAAATTGCAAAAATCAAGGACGAAAATAAATACGAGCGAATCAAGCAGGGTTTGCAGAAGTTCGGTATCGATGCGGTAATCATTGCCGGTGGTGACGATACCGGTTCCGTGGTGGCCGACCTGGCGGACAAAGGGATCCCATGTCTTCATGTGCCCAAGACCATGGACCTGGATTTAATGACCTATTCAGTGGGTGGAGATTCTACTATCAATAGAATCGCAGAGTTCGCGCGAGATCTTCGCACCACAGGTCAGACTCATAATCGAATCATTGTAATGGAAGTATTTGGCCGTTATGCAGGTCATACCGCTTTTCGTGGTGGTGTAGCGGCCCAGGCAGATGCCGTGCTCATACCGGAAATCCCGGTAAACTTTGACTATCTCTACGATTTTCTGAAGAAGCGATTCATGCATCGTGTGGAGCTCAGCGATGTTCGGGCAGGCAGTGCAATGGTGCTTGTGGCAGAAGGATTGAGAGATGCATCCGGAAAGGAGCTGGTGGATGAGAACTCTCCAGTGGATTCCTTTGGTCACAGGAAGCTCATGGGTGCTGGAAAATATGTAGTCAAGGAGCTGGAAGAGAGAATCAAAAAGGATTCCGATATCAAGGATTTCATGGTTCGCACCGGCCAGTTCGTAGAAGGCGTATATGAGATTCCGGAGGTCCGCGAGGTCCGTCCCGGGCATCTCGTTCGATGCGGATTTACCACACCTATCGATGCAGCCTTTGGCTTGGAAGCCGGCGCAGGCGCCTACTATCTGGCCAGCAAAGGCATTTTTGGTGTCACCGTAGCCGGTTACAATGACGGAAAAATCAATTACATGGATACCAAAGAAGCGATCGTTCAGCGTCTCGTAGATGAAAAAGAAGTTCGCATATATGAAACCATGGGAATGAGCTTTGGCCGCAATCCAGAAGTATTGTCGGATCCGGAACTGGAAAAGATTTCTGGAAGGCCCGTTCGCCCTTACTGATATCGATCTCCGGGGCGCCTGTTGCATCGGCGCCCCATAGACCCCGTTTCTTGCCAGCGTCCCTCATTCGTCACGAAGAGCCATATACTACCTTGTTCCATTCATGGAATCATCGCTGTCGGTCATAGCCTGGAATGGCCGTGATCTTTCTATCTTCCTTTTTGTCCTGGGTTCTCTCTCAAAAACGATTCAGGAAACTTGAAATCGAAGCCTGGCTTCGAATAAATCGGGACAGCGATGACTGTATAGAATCGTTTTCGCTTTTCGTACAATGGGTTTATCTGCTTACTGCAGGATGCCTTTACAACCGGCTCCGGAGAATCGAATCTTTCAGCGGGTTCAGGCGAAGCCTGCTGAGCGTGGAAAGTATGTGCTTTATTGGATGCAAATGCATCGCCGTCTGGAGTGTAACTTTGGCCTGCAACATGCTGCTTATCTTGCCGATGAGCTGAACTGTCCTCTACTGATCTACGAAGGCCTGAGGCCAGACTATCCATTCGCCAGTCCCAGATTTCACGGATTCATTCTGGATGGTATGGCAGACCATCATCAGTATTTTGAGAACATCGGTTCGCTGCTTCGGCCCACTGAAAAAAATACGGCACGGTCCGGTGGGGATGCGAAAGACGAAGGCGGAACGGAAACCGAAACCAAAAGTTACAGCGCTCATTATCTGCCTTTTGTACCTCAGAGTCCGGAGGATGCCAGGGGATTTCTCCGGCAGCTCTGCAGCGATGCACGAATCGTTATAAGCGATGAGTTCCCTGTATTCATTATACCCGAGCAGAATCGATCCCTGGAACAAAAACTGAAAGAGGACTCCATCCCATTTTTGACTGTGGATTCCAACGGCATTATTCCACTTCAAGAAAGCAAATCCGATCCTTATTCAGCCTATCTGTTTCGCAAAATCTTACAAAAGAAATTCAGCGCCAGCTTTAGAGAGTTTCCTGTAAAGAATTCCCTGGGACGATGCCAGAAGCACTCTCTTTCCTTTGATACATTGCCCATTCAACCCTTCAAGGGGCCATTGAAGGCTACGTCCAGATTGCTGGCGGATTGGAATGCCAGACGGGCATCCGCACTGCTTTCGGATTTTGGTCTGGATCAAAGCGTAACTCTTCTGGACTCAGGCACTCGAAAATCAGGTCTGAATCGCATGAAATCATTCGTAAAGGAGATGAGTAAATATACAGAAATGCGAAATGATCCGGATGCAGAGGCCACCAGCGGACTTTCTCCGTATCTACACTTTGGCCGAGTCAGTATTCATGAGCTTGTGCAGCATATCTTTGCTGCTTATGATCTGAACGATTCATGGAAAGGACTGATCTACAACAACGGATCCCGTGGCTTTTTTCCCGGGCCTCCTGAGGTGGATGCTTTCCTGGATGAAGCACTAACCTGGCGTGAAACCGGTTATCATTTCTGCTTTCATCGCAAGGATTATTCCGAGTTTGATTCCCTGCCGGATTGGGCTCGAAAGACCCTTCTGGAGCACAGGAGCGATAAGCGAGAGCATGTCTATTCTCTGAAGCAACTGGAAAATTCTCAGACTTACGATGAGATCTGGAATGCAGCGCAAGGGCAGCTGAAGCAACAGGGAGTGATTCATAACTATCTTCGCATGCTATGGGGAAAAAAGATCCTGGAATGGACTGCGGATCCGCAAAAGGCACTGGAAATAGCTCTGCATCTTAACAATAAATACAGTATCGATGGTCGTAATCCAAATAGCTACAGTGGTGTATTCTGGATCTTTGGAAGGTTTGATAGGCCCTGGCAGGAAAGACCAATCTTTGGAAAGATTCGATATATGAGCTCGGAGCAAACCAGAAAGAAGGTAAAACTCAAGAACTACCTGGAGCGATTCGGATCGGACTCGCAGGGCAGATTGCTTTAGCCTGAGGATTTCCTTATGCGAAGATTCTGGATTATGCTGGCAACCAGGGCCAGCCCAAAGAATAGGCCGGTGCAAATGTCGGTAATCGAAGCGTCAGGACGCCATCCGCTTACGGATTCCACCAGATAGGCGATGTAGGAACGCGGCAAATCGGTGTACCCCAGCTGCCAGAGTATCTGATAATGCCAGTCAGTGAGAGGGCAGTATCCCAGGCCATAAAACGGCGCAAGAAGTATCCAGCTGGCTCCAGTAAGAAGCAGCGTACCCAGGTTCCAGATGGCGGTCTTTTTGCCAATCCATCCAAATAGATTGAATAGAATCAACGAGATATGAAATACCTGAAAGAAATAGTGCTGTAGCAAAAGAGATTCCATAAAGCCTCAGGTTGCTCATCGTCCGGAATTCCATGGTGAATGCAGGCGACAGCCGGGGTCAAGTTGAGTCAGAAATAGCCCAACCAGTGTCCAACCAGGCTCGCCTGTGAGAGCATAAATGGAGAGAGAAGCGCTAGCAGAGAAGCGTCCAGGGCCGGAAGACAGGAAGATAACCAGCTACGAATAGCTACGAATCCCCCGGCCGTTTACCCCTTACAGATGTCTGTCGCTTCCAGACCAGAAGAGATGCCGTCTATCCGAGTAACACGAAAAGACGGCCAATTCAGAAAGATAAATATTTTCCAGGATCGAATCTATTTGCGATTATCTACAATCTCAATGCTTTCGATCTTTGACTCACCGTTTCCGGCAGCGATGATTTCGTTCAGGACGGGAAAGCTTTTGTCTTCCAGCTGGCCAAAAAACGTATGCAGCCCGTTCAGGTGAGGTGTGTCCACCTGATTGATAAAGAACTGGGAGCCGTTGGTATTGGGACCTGAATTTGCCATGCCCAGAGCCCCTTTCTTTCCGGGCACCGATGGCAGTTCATTGTTGTAGGAGTATCCGCTCATTGTTAGAATCTCTTCTGCGGATTTGTCCATGAGCTTGTCGGCTTCCCTCTGGACTTCATTCTGTCTCTGATTGAACTCCTGCTGACTGGTAATGTCCAGCTTCTCCACTACGATCTGACTTATCTGTCGATTGTAGTACCCTTTTTCGCTGGCTTTCATTTCATCCAGACCCAGAGCTTTCGCGCTGATCTCATCCTCAAATTTATATCCGGGACCGCCGCGACCGGTTCCTTCTGGATCACCGGTTTGCGCCATAAATTGCGGGATCACCCGGTGAAAGATGATTCCATCATAGAAGCCATCATTCGAGAGTTTTACAAAGTTCTCCACTGTCTTCGGAGCGGCTTCAGGAAAGAGCTCTACCACCAGGTCTCCCTTATCTGTATGAATAACTGCGAACATTCCTTTTCTATCGGGAACATCGGCTCCGCATTGGAGGAAAAAAGCCAGGGAGAGCAGGGAAATTGAAAGTGTCTTCAGTAGAATTTTCATTTGGTACCTGTGATTGGATAAATTCGGACGGCGACGATGCGCTATCTGGTTTCGACCATTACACATGCATCCATCAGATACTCAAACCCATTTTCATCCAGGTAGGATCGGACATCTTGATTACCGGCACCGGGCTGGACCCAGACCTTCTGCAGACCCAGTTGCCGAGCTTCTTTCAAACTTTCCAGGGTATGTTTGGGTGGGACTACGTACACCACCAGCCCAATATCGTGGTCCCTGGTGGCCGCGCTGAGATCTGGATAGGCCTGAACATCGTTTACTGTGGTGGCTCTGGGATTCACCGGTATTACCTGATACCCTTTCGACACCATGTCCCGGAATATGATATTTCCGAATTTCGTAGAATTGTTCGTGGCACCCACCAGCGCCATGCGAGGGCCTTCTTTTAGATAGCTTACAAGATCCAGTTCCATACCTACAGCAAAGGGCCTCTTCGCCCACTGTTCCAGCATTTTTCCCGGGCTTTTTTCTTGGCTGTCAGAGGGCTTTGTTAAGCCTATCCCCATGGAAGATCGATTCGAACAGATTCATAAAAAGCATGCCTGGCAGCCCTTCACCCAGATGAAGCTGGCCCATATGCCTTATAAAATCGATCGAGCAAAGGGAGTCTATCTATACGAAGGGGAACGAGCTATTATCGATGCCGTGGGATCCTGGTGGGTAAACCTTTTTGGCCACTGCAATCCCAGAATTAATGAGGCAGTCATCCAGCAGCTGAACACTCTGGAACATGCCATGTATGCGGGCATGACCCATGAACCAGCCCTGAAGCTCAGCGAAGCACTTTCCCGACAGTCCAACGATATGCTACCTCGAGTATTCTTTTCGGACAATGGTTCCACTGCAGTGGAGATCGCGCTGAAGATGGCCTTTCAATACTATCAAAACGCAGGTCGCCCGGAAAAGTCTGAATTCATCTCTCTCAAGGACGGATACCACGGAGACACCATCGGCACTATGTCTGTGGGAACCAGAAGTGTATTCCATAAAATGTATGAGCCGCTTCTGTTCGACGTCCATCATGTGGCTTCACCGGCCGATGAATTCGATTTCGCATCTGGTAAGGTAAAGACCGATGCCTGCGATGCGGCTCTGGAGGATCTGGAATCTTTGCTGAAAGCCAATTCGGACAGAATCTGCGGATTTATTCTTGAACCACTGATTCAGGGGGCAGGGGGAATGAAGTTCTATTCTCCGGAGTATCTAAAGGGGGCTCGCAAACTCTGCGACCAGTACGAAGTATTCTTGATTGCGGATGAAGTCTTTGTAGGCACCGGACGACTGGGTTCCTATTTCGCTTTTCAGCAGTCCGAAGTCTGGCCCGATGTTATCGCTCTGAGCAAAGGGCTGTCTGGCGGTTACTTTCCTTTCGCGGCCACTCTGGCGAGCGAAAAGGTCTACCAGGGGTTTTATAGCGATGATAGAATTCATACCCTGTTTCATGGGCATTCCATGACCGGAAATCCCCCGGGCTGTGTGGCTTCTCTGGTAAGTCTGGAGATATTCGAAGAAATGCAGCAAAACGGCATCGTGTCCGAGCTGGAACAATGGCATCGCAAGCTTCTTATCAATCTAATGGAAGGACCGGCGGGCAAGCATGTTAAAAACTGTAGATACTTTGGTTCTGTAGCGGCCCTGGATGTAAACCTGGACAGCGGGTACACGGGAAGCTTCGCGCCGCAGATGCTTGCGAAATCCATCGAAAAGGGGGCTTTGATTCGTCCTCTTGCAAACACGGTCTATCTAACTCCGCCGCTTATTATCGAGGAAGAGCAACTGGATACGGTATATGAAGTGCTGGAATCCTCTCTGGAAGAAATCGTAGGCGGCTCATAGGTAGGGTCGCTTAGGTCGCCCTGGGTCTTGAAATGCCGGTCTTTTCTGCCCCGGAAGGTTCGGCTTATGATGTGCGGGGAGCGTTTATGCGAACCGGCCGGTGGAGAGTTCGCCTTAAAACGGGCTCGGAGTGTTTATGCGAAACGGCTTTGGGCCGTGCGGCTTATGACGTGCGGGGAGCGTTTATGCGAACCGGCCGGTGGAGAGTTCGCCTTAAAACGGGCTCGGAGTGTTTATGCGAATCGGGCCGGCGGAAGTTCGCCTTAAAACGGGCTCGGAGTGTTTATGCGAAACGGGCTGGCGGAAGTTCGGCTTATAACGCGCTCGGTGCTTTTATGCGAATCGGGCCGGCGAAAGTTCGGCTTATAACGCGCTCGCCGCTTTTAAGCGAACCGGGCTGCGGAAAGTTCGGCTTACAACCGGCTCGCTGCTTTTACGCGAACTGGACTGCGGAAAGTTAGGCTTATGACGCGCTCGCTGTGTTGATGCGAATCGGACCGGAGGAGGTTAAATCTCTACACCGCTTCGAAGCAGTGCCACAAACATCCGGATCCCTTCTTCAATCGGATGGTTCCCCGGGCGAGCATGCACCAGATCCGTCATTTCCAGAGTAATTACTCCGAACATCCAGGCCCACATGGTCCTGGCGATTGCACGGTATTCATCCCGTCCATGAGGAATGGCTCCGGACTGGCTGCCGTATCTCAGGGCCTCCAGATACACTCGATAACTGGTGGGCAGCGAAGGAAACACCCTTCTGTAGGTCGCCTCTCCCTTGCTGGTTCCGAACATCACTCGATGCAGTTCTCGGTGTTCCGTGGCAAAGTCCCAGTAAGTGTAGGCAATGGCAGTAAGTTGCTCAAAGACATCTTCCGAGCTTCGTCGGGCTTTTTGGAGACGTTCCGTGAGATCGGATTCCCCCTGGATAATAAGGGTGCGAACTATATCTTCCTGGTTTTTGAAATAGGCATAAGGACTGGCCACGCTGCAGCCCAGCTTGCGAGCAATGTTGCGCATGCTCAACTTTTCCAGCCCTTCCCGGTGCAGGATTTCCAGGGAAGCCCCCAGAATCTCCTCCCGACTCAGGCTTCCCCGAACCCGGCGTGATTTTTCCATACCTTTCGCCGCCAACATCCCTGAAGCATTGAAGGAGCCAGGAGCCTGGCAAGTGATTTCCAGATTTTTTTGTGCACTGCGTAATTGAACGGTTGACAGTATCTAACAAGGTTAAATATGTGTCGAACACTGTTAGATTGGAGAGGCCAGACATGCAGCAGACGCTTCAAAATGATATTACGGCAGCCCGGTTCTCGGAAAGAAGGCTAACCTGGAAATCCATCAAGGATAGCATTCCGGCCAGCGCTTACGAGAATCCCACCCTTCCGGGATTGCTCTATTTCGTGAGGGATTTGATCGTTTTCGGGGGAATTCTTGGACTACTGTTCTTTGTCGAGAGCTGGTATTTCATTGTTCCTCTCTGGTTTCTGGCGGCCCTGAGCATTAGCTCATTGTTTATCATTGGTCACGATGCGGCCCATGGCGCTCTGTTTCCCTCAAAGCGGTTGTCATGGTGGGTCGGGCAAATCGCTATGTTGCCTTCGCTGCATGCTTATAACCAGTGGTGCTATGGCCATAACCGTGTGCACCATGGTCATACAGTAAAACTGGGCGCAGACTTTGTGTGGCATCCAGTTTCGCCTTCAGAGTTTCAAAAAATGAATCTGCTTCAGCGGATGCTTCATCGCCTCTACTGGTCGCCAGTTGGAGCAGGTCCCTATTATCTGATGGAAATCTGGCTAAAGGGTATGGTTCTTTATACGGCTCCGCAAAAAGGAGCATTGAGGGACAAACTACTGGTAACCGGATTTGCGCTTTCGGTAAGTGCTTTACTTTTTGCGCTCGGCGGCTCTGGTGGGGCGGGCTTTGACTGGCTTTCCGGTCTCTGGCTCTGGACCAAGATGTTTCTGGTGCCCTTTATTCTCTGGAACTATGTCATCGGCTTTGCTGTCTATGTTCATCACATTAATGATCAGATTCCCTGGAAGGATCGGAGCGATTGGTCTCCTGCTTACGGGCAACTATTTGGAACGGTAAACTACCACATTCCGGCAGTATTTAACTTCTTCTTTCACAACATCTTTATTCACATGCCTCATCATGTTCAGGTGCGAATTCCATTCTATAACCTGGGCCATGCCCTGGAAGGAATCAAATCTGTCTACGGTGAATACGTGATCGAGCGTCGAACCATTTTTCGCGATTACTTTCGCGCAACCATGCGCTGCAAGTTGTTTGATCCCGAAAAAGGGCACTGGCTGAGCTACAGAGAAGGAAGACAGGCAAGATTACAGACCGCCACAACCATGTCGTGAGCGGTGGCAATGCCCCTAGTTTCGCATTCGCTTTTCCAGCCAGAAATCGGCGCCCTTCTGTCGAGCCACCAGGAGATCTTCCTGCGTGGCCGGCAATGCGAATAACGGCGAAAGGCTGAATCCTTCTACCGAATAATGCTGCATAAGACCTGACATGATCTCTTCCGGAAGCCTCGTTGGTAACGGGCTTTCTGAAAAGATAAAGTCGCAGTAATTGGCTTCCATGCCGCTTTCAAACAGATGGCCGTGATCCAGAGCTGCAGACACAATCCAGGGATATCGGGCCAACCTTCCCAGTAGCCCGGGGTATTTGGAGCGAAGTTCATCCAGAGCACCTCCCAGGCTTGCATAATCATCGCTGACGCCGGTTGCATCTATTTTCGGACTGAACAGAAAGATCTCTCTTCGCACAAAATGCTCTGGTTCCTGTTTGATCAATTCGATGCCCGGCATGGGTTGTCGGGACATTCCCAGGGTAGCATACAGTATTCCTTCTGGAAGCGAAAACTCCACTATACCCAGCACCGGAAACTTGACATCAGTAAGTGCATAGTACTGACGGTGAGGGCCCAGAATGGATTCATAATGCTGCAGCAGTCCATTTCGAAAGGACTCCCAGTCATCCGCCTTTGTACGGCGATCCCAGAATTCCAGATTATCCTGAAGCCTCTGATAGATGGCTGAGTCTTTTTTTGGTAACGGAAGAGTGTTGCTCTGATATCCCAGAGCTTCTCTGCTATAACCGGATACATGCTCTCTGCCAGACCAGGTAGGTAGAATAGCTTCTAGCTCGCCCCTGTGATAAAGCGAAACTCCGTTCCCTTCCGGAAACCAGACAAAGTCCAGATCTTCCGACTCGTATCTGATGGCGCCCTCCGGATGATTGCACCCCTGCACATGCATCAAGGGTGGCCTGCCTTCCTGAATGGATTTTTGATCCGGCTCATCCGGTGCCTCTATCAGGTTTCGCAGCCATACAGCATGGGCCGGCAGATTTTCGTTCTGCGTAGGAAGCAAATACAGATAGATGGTTCGATCATCGGATTCCACCACTGCTGCATAATTTTCGAATGGATTTTCTTCTTCTTTGAGTATTTCGGATTCTGGATCTGTCATGGCAAAAATGGGCCTCACCGAGCGTCGGTAAGGTTCCCGCTATTTCTGAGTCCAGGCCCCATACAGCAACTAAAATCACTTCAGGCCATAAAAACGATTGAGATGAGCCAGGAGATAGAGTTTCCTTTCCGTATGCAGGGAGTTCAGTGGATAACGGATGGTCTTTTTCAACAGGTTCTGGAAGAAGCAAGGTCCAGCCCCAGGAAGCGAAAGAATTTCAATTTTCATTCCAGCATGGATGAAAATCCTCATCGGTTTTTGAATGTAATGCTGAGAGGTACCTACATTCAACCTCACAGACATCTGTTCCCGCCCAAACCAGAATCCTTCCTTATTATTAGTGGTTCCGTTGCATTTATCATTTTCGATCCAGAGGGACAGATTCTGGAATGCAAATTACTGGGGGATGATCTACCGGAATCCGCAGCATACGGACGCGGAGTAGATATCGAACCCGGTCTATGGCATACACTTGTGGTTCTTTCCGGGGAAGCGATCTGCTACGAGGTCAAGCCTGGTCCATACAGGCCGGCGGATGACAAGGAATTCGCTACCTGGGCCCCCACTGAAAAGGATGCAGATGCACCGGCATTTCTGAAAGATCTGGAAAGCCGCATCCGCGAAAAGCTAAAAAAGGATTACTCCTGAAGGAAGCAGAATCATTGGGGGGGGCGAATTCATGTACAAGAATTGAGCGATGGCTCAGGGAAGTCGGCCGGACTCAATTTTCCATCCAGCATCGTCGTTTCAGCATCGTCGTTTCAGCATCGTCAATTCAGCGTCTTCAATTCAGCGTCTTCAATTCAGCGTCTTCAATTCAGCGTCTTCAATCAGGCATTTGCGAACCATTTTTGCCCCGGCCAGCTTTCCATTTATGATTCAAGGTCCGGTAGCGAGAGATGAATCCAGATTCGAATTCGCAGGCAATGCAAGTCTGGTGTAATAAAGCTTGCAGGCTCCTGCCACGCAGGCGATGGGGGCCAGCAGTGCTCCCAGAAGGGGAACAGCCAGTAGCATCACAAAAAATAGCCCCAGACCCAGAATCTCAGCTCGATACCTGGAAAACTCTCCTTTGCGAATACGGTTTTCTGGATAATCCCTTTCCAGGATTACAGAAAAAGTTCCGTAGCCGTAAAAGTATCCATCTGCCAGACCAACAAGAAATGGCTGCAGGGGCCCGGTAAAAAAGGAAACCATTAATACCAGTAATCCGGCCAGAGCCTGCACAAGTCCCACCCATCCACCGTAGATGGCTGCCCCCACGTCCTGCTTGAATGTAGTTTCAGTTTTCTTGCCGCGAAATTCAAGTTCCAGTCGATCCACCATGGGACCAAGCAAAGGAAAGATAACGATGGAGATGATAAAACGGTATAAAACAACGTAGACGAAGAACGATGCGATTACGCTGAGTATCATCGCCAGAGAACCCAGCCAGGAGAACCAGCTGGAATCCAGCGCTCCAGTGGCTTCCAGACCTTCTATCATCCAGTACTGAAGCAAACTGTAGGTGCCGTAAGCCAGGGCGGCTCCGGTAATCAGTCCAACGATGGCCGGAAGGATTGCATAAATGATAAGGCCCTCCTGGAACAAATCCTTGAGCCCTTCCACGCCAGCATTGAAACCTCGGCCGAGCCTGGTAAAGAATCCATTTCTGGGATTCATATCCGGTTTAAGTCCCACCTGCATAAGTATTCTTTGATAGGTCCCTGGAGGCGTTCAAGCATTTCCCTTACGGGGATTGCGCGATTTGACCGCAAACGGTGCAGGCGAAATACCTGTTGAACCCGAATCACGGGCCGCATGGAGAATCTGAGCGGAGAAGCAGGGCAGAGATGATAGGCTGCGCGTAACCGAAAGCTGGAGGGACGTAAAGTCGGTTGAATGGATTAAGGGGAATTTGACGTCCGGGCAGGGTGCCGAAGAGAAAAGAATTAAAGAACGGCGGCTTCCAGGATTCGATTGGATTCGTCTACATGCACTACTTGAGGTTCAAAATCCATGGGCACTTCTTCCGGATTGAAAAATCCGTAGCTGATAATGATAATCTTATCGCCAACCTGCCCGAGTCTGGCTGCTGCACCGTTCAGACAGATGACACCACTTCCACGTTCTCCGCGGATGGTATATGTCTCCAATCGTGCACCGTTGTTTACATTCACAACGGACACCTGCTCGTAGGGGCGCATTCCAGCCCTTTCCAGCAGTTCTTCATCCACAGTCAGTGAGCCCATATAATGCAGTTCAGCCTGGGTCACTGTTGCCCTGTGGATCTTGGATTTGCACAGAGATATAAACATGGCCACTCTCAAAAAAGTCAACCGCCCAAAGTGGGTCAAGTATTTCTATTGACGAAGTCCCGATCCCGGGCCTTCTCTATAGAAAAAGAAGGAATGGCATTTTTCGAAAGAATCCGTCTAATCAGGGAATTCGCCACCGATATCTAGATTTACGGTTGAAAGATCCTTTTTTGTTTTGCGCGGTCGAAAGCGGCGAATGCCCAGGCCCCGAAAAACCGAAGAAGCGGAATTCCGATCCTTACACATGATATATATAGATTCGAAGAGAGTATGAATGTGCGAAATAATCATGAAATGCCCTCAAACATAGAGCCTCTGAAGGAAGATCCGGGAGAGACTGAAATCAGTCTGCAATCCATCTGCATTCTGGACGCATCTCTTTCCAGGTTCGCAGCCGCTTTGCCAGATTTTCTGGAAGTACATGTATTACCTGAGAACGATTATCTCCCGCAGTTGAAGGAGCATACGGGAGAAACTCGGACCATGGAGCTGGTATCCTTCATTGTTTCCCGGGACTTTCTGGAGAAATTCAGACTGGATCTCTGGAACTGGATCAAGGACAGTCCTCTGCGAGAAGTCCGATTCGTTGTTCTGAGCAATACGGATCTGGATTTGAAATCTCTACAACCTCTTCCAGAAGAATTGGTTCATCTTGTTTTACCGGAGCAGGTCTCTCCTTCTATTCTTGTGGATGTGGTGCGAAATGCACTCTATCAACTTGAACTGCGATACGAAAGACTGTCTCTGCAGTCTCGCCTGGCGTTGAGCACTCAGGAGATGCGGCGTATTATTCGAGTGGGCCAGGCCATGTCCACGGAGCGAAACTTTGACAGACTCATAGATTTGATTCTGCAGCAGGCCAGAGAACTGGTAGGTGCAGATGCAGGTTCGATCTACGTTACTGAGTCTCCCAGAGGAAATGAGAAACCGCAGTATATCCGATTCAAGAAATCCGCCCTGGAATTAAATGCAAATGAATTCCTGCTGCCTATAGACAGTTCATCCATTGCTGGCTATGTGGCTTTGCGCGGAGAGCCATTGATTATAGATGATGTCTACGCATTAAGCGGCGATGAACCGTATCGATTCAATTTTGAATTCGATCGGCTACATAACTATTACACTCGCTCCATGCTGGTGATTCCCATGAAGAATCATTCCGGGGAAGTGATTGGAGTGATTCAGCTCATCAATAAGCGAACGAACTTCAACAAGCCACTGAAGCTGGATGAAATGCGTTCCGGTCATGTTCGTCCGTTTACTCAGAAATGTAATGAGATGGTAAGCGCGCTTGCTGGACAGGCTGCGGTGGCCATTCAGAACAACAAACTATTACAGAACATTCATAACCTTTTCGAAGGCTTTGTAAAGGCCTCTGTAACGGCCATTGAACAGCGAGATCCTACTACATCCGGTCATTCCTTTCGCGTGGCTGAATATACAACTCATCTGGCGATGGCTCTGGATCGCGTCCGAGATGGAATCTTTGCGCCATTAAGTTTTTCTTCGGAGCAGATTCGAGAGATTCGGTATGCAAGCCTGTTGCATGACTTCGGAAAAGTAGGCGTTCGAGAACAGGTTCTGGTTAAAGCGAAGAAGCTCTACGAGCACCAGCTGGAGCTAATTCAGTGGAGATTTCGTTATATCAAGAAAGCTCTGGAAAAGGAATACCTGGATAAGAAGCTATCCTTCTTGAAGGATTCCGGACATACAGGATTCGATTACTACGAGAAGTATCTGGATCTGGAACTGCGAGATCGAGTGCGAGAAGTAGAGCATATGATGCAGACCATCGAGGCTTCCAATGAGCCATCGGTACTGGAGTCTGCCACGTTCGCACAGCTGGAACAAATTGCCCAGAATCGAATTCGTCTGGAAAGCGGCAAAGAAGTGCCTTTCTTAAAGCAAAATGAGCTGGTCAGCCTTCAGGTTCGTAGAGGAACGTTGGATCAAACAGAAAGGCTGGAAATTGAAAGCCATGTGACTCATACCTATCGATTCCTGATTCAAATCCCATGGACATCCGATCTTCGAAATGTTCCAGATATTGCCCACGGTCACCATGAAAAAATCGATGGTTCCGGTTATCCTCTTCGTCTTCGCGGAGAAGAGATTTTGCCTCAGTCCAAAATGATGACCATCGCCGATATTTTCGATGCTCTTACCGCTCCGGATCGCCCTTATAAAAGATCCCTTTCTGCGGAGCAAGCTCTGGATATTCTAAAGATTGAAGCCAGAGAAAAGCGAGTGGATGAGAAGATGCTGGATGTATTTATAGAAGCAGGCATCTATAAGACTGTGGAACCCCAGTCATTTCAGGCCGAAACTCAGAATGTGATTCGAGTAACAGGTTAGGCCATATCCCGGAAGCGTTGCCTGGATTTGAGTCATTTATGCGGTTCTACGGTCAATACCACCAGGGTAACATCGTCTTCGAATCCACGACCGGCAGTGAAACGCTCCAGTTCGGCCACAATTCTATCGGCAATATTCTCGGTTACGGGTAGTGCGGCCAGACCGGTGAGCAGACTTTCCAGTTGTTCGCCAGACAATTCCTCCCCGGCCTGGTTTCTACATTCGTTGATGCCATCGGTGAACATTACGATTCGATCTCCCACTTCCAGTTTGGCCCGGTATTTCTGTAATACAGGCTGACCATGAATTCCCAGTACGCTGCCCTGGCCTTCCAGTGCCAGGGCTTCCTGGCCAGGGCGAAGAAGATATGGGGCAGGATTACCAGCTACAGAGTATTTCAGTAGTCTTCGCCGGGGATGGTAGAAGGCATAACAGGCAGCTACAAAATGCAGGTTTACCCGATCCAGGATCGCACCGTTCAATGAATGCAGAAAATCCTTTGGACTTCGCATCTGATGGCGAAATCGGTCTGCAGCCATTTTCGTCATGCTGGCTACAAGAGCGGCCGGTACCCCATGGCCTGCAGCATCTGCCACCAGGATTCCAGGATACCCTTCGCGGGTAGAAAAGAAATCAAGATAATCTCCTCCAACCTCATGGAGAGCAAGGTATCTACTCTCCACGCGAAATCCTTTTCCTTCGGGCATATCGGCAGGAATAAGGGTTTCCTGGATTTTCCTGGCTACCTCAAGTTCATCTTTAATCATTCGACTCTTCGCGGCCAGATCTCGATTCAACTCCTGAAATTCCTGGGCCTGTTTACCCAGACTGCTGTTCTTTTGCTCCAGAGAGTCTACAAGGCTGCGAATCATGAAGTAAACTCCTCCACAGATAACAGTGACAAGAGTAAGACTCTGGATCAATTCCAGGTATGTGGGCTCGCGGATTGGACCAACGATGTTTTTGGCCGGTAGCCAGTGCAACGCCAGAGCCAGGGTGACTGCTGCATGCAAAAGGGTGGTATAGATGGCGGCGAAAAGTCCCTGAGGCGCCCTGGAGTTCATGGAAGATACCGCCACAACATATACATAGATTAGAAGGGCTGTGGACAGACTACCGCCAGTGTAATAGATGTAAGCGGTGAGTAGAGTAATATCCGAGAAAGTGGGTAAGAATGAAAGATACCCACTTTGCGTCTCTGCATCAATCCAGGCGATACTCAGTACCAGCCAGATCAGAGACAGAACCAGCAGAGTGGCCAGGATCCAGCCGGGTGTGTATTGTTCGGCCTGAAAGGTCAGGTAGCAGGCCAGTCCGGTGAAAATGCTTCGCAGAGCATTAATTGTGGTGTATCTGGCTGTGGGCTCCCTGTCGGCAAAGTCGCTCATCTGGACTACAGAACGTCCCGGTCATTACGCTGGCAATTCATCTATTTAGAATCAAGCCGGCAAACACCGCAGTCCAGGAAAGAGTGCGCAACCAGTTGGAATAGATTAGCAGCTGAATGGAATCATTAAGCTTGCCCTTTTTCTGAAGCTTTCCGTGCAGAGGCATCTGAACTAGAAACGTAGAAAGCCAGATGCCAACAATGAGAGCCGGGCTGAAATAGGTTAACCACACGGACGGATGGAGATAGGCCAGGGTCACACAGGAGGTCAGTTCCAGAAGCATGGTTGGGGCAACAATCCAGCCGGTACGTCGAACATGCTCACGTTCGTATTCAGGGAAATCCTGAGAACCAATGCGTAAAAACAGCGGATAATGATTTATTTGAACGAACCAGACCAAACCGGTCATGATTCCACTGGCGAAAGTATGAATGTCCAGTATCCAGTGGATCATGTTACCGCATCGTTCAGTCCAGGCGGTCCCGAATATAGTTTACCATCTGATCCAGCGAAACTCTTTCCTGGGATTTACTATCCCTTTCGCGTACCGTGGCTTTTTGATCATCCTTTGAATCGTAATCCACAGTAATACAGAAAGGAGTGCCCAGTTCATCCTGACGATAGTAGCGCTTGCCGATGTTTCCAGATGTATCGTAGTCCACCGGCCAGTGTTTGGCCAGATCCTGATACAGTTTCTCTGCGATCTCCGGCAGACCGTCCTTTTTGACCAGAGGAAAGATTCCTGCTTTTACCGGAGCAAGGGAAGGGTGCAATCTGAGTAGCACTCGCTGCTCCTTGGTGCCTGGATCTTCTACTGCGTACGCATCGCACAATACAGCCAGAAACAGTCGATTCAAGCCCAGGGCAGGCTCTACGACGAAAGGTACATATTTTTCCTTGGTTTCTGGATCCTGGTATTCAAGCTTCTTGCCCGAGAATTCCATGTGTTTGCCCAGATCGTAGCTGGTTCTGGATGCGATTCCCCAGAGCTCTCCCCATCCAAAGGGAAAGTTATATTCCAGATCCACAGTGCCTTCCGAATAGAAAGCCAGCTCTTCTGCATCGTGGGATCGCACTCGCAGATTCTGAGACTGCAGTCCCAGACCTTCCAGCCAGGATTTACAGAATTCTACCCAGTGTTCGAACCAGTCTTTCTGTGTTCCAGGAGCACAGAAGTATTCCATTTCCATTTGTTCGAACTCTCTTGTTCTAAAAACAAACTGACGTGCAATGATTTCGTTTCTGAAACTCTTACCAATTTGCGCGATTCCAAAGGGCACTCGAACGCGGCATGTATCCACCACGTTTCTGAAGTTGATAAAGATTCCCTGGGCTGTTTCCGGCCGCAGATATACCGTCATATCCGAGCCCGCAGTAGCACCCATTTTGGTTTCGAACATCAAATTGAATTGCCTGGGCTCGGTGAAGTCTCTGGCACCACAGCTGGGACATTTCAGTTCTGGATTTTCCAGAAAGACCTTCTTGATTCCATCGAGATCAAGGTTGGAAGTCTCAATACCCAGTTGATCTTCCAGATACTGGTCCGCTCGGTAGCGAGCCCGGCATTTCTTGCAGTCAATGAGAGGATCATTGAAGCTGGAAACATGGCCGGATGCTTCCCAGACTCGGGGATGTAGCAATATTCCGCTGTCCAGGCCCACAACATCGGCTCTTTCGCTTACAAAAGACTTCCACCATCGATTCTTGAGGTTTCGTAGTAGCTCGGATCCGTAGGGACCGTAGTCAAAAGTATTGGAAAGTCCTCCATATATCTCTGAACCGGGGAAAACAAACCCTCTTCTCTTACATAGAGCTACAATATCTTTCAATGGATCTTCGATGGCCATGCGTACAGGTCTTTTTGGATGGATCATGAAGCAACATTTATTCCTGCAAAAAATGCCCAACCACGGCACTTCGGCCAAAAATGTTTCAAAAAAAGAGACATAGCGAACCGATTATGTAGTTGTAGGGAGCGGAACTTTGACCAGGCCTAACATACTTAAAGAATTCCAGGATTTTCTGTTGGTGGAGCGAGGATTGAGTGAAAACTCCATCCATGCCTACTCTTATGACTTGAAGAAATTCGAAGACTTCGTGGCAGCTCGTCGCAAAGACCTGCTTACCGTGAACACCGAAGACGTGGTAGGATTTCTCCAGGATCAAAAAGAGAAGCAAATCTCCAGTCGATCCAGAGCCAGGGCTCTGGCTGCACTTCGGCAGTTTTATCGATATCTAAAAGATGAGCATCGACTTGAAGAGAATCCCACCGAAAATGTAGATACACCGGAAGTTAAGAAAACTCTTCCTGATTATCTTACTGTAGAAGAAATTAAAGAGCTGTTTGATTGCTTCAACGAAAAGGATCCGTATGAAATGCGGGACAAAGCGATTTTCGAATTGCTCTACTCCAGCGGATTGCGGATCTCTGAAGCCTGCAATCTTCGATTGGAAGATCTGGATCTGGAAAATTTGTTTTTGACCGTGCGAGGAAAAGGCGGACGAGAACGACTGGTTCCTTTTGGGCAGAAGTCTCTGGAAGTGATTCAGGATTATATGGACAATGCCAGGGAAAAAATCTTGAAATCCAGGTACAGCCAGTACCTGTTCATCAGCAAGAAAGGGGACCTTCTGAATCGAAAGTCTGTCTGGCGCTTGCTCAAGAAATACATTTCTCGCACTGGTATCAAGAAACCGGTTACTCCTCATACCTTTCGCCACAGCTTTGCAACACATCTCATCGAGAACAATGCGGATCTGCGAAGCGTTCAAGAGCTCCTGGGACACCTGGATATTTCCACCACTCAGATCTATACTCACATGGCCAGTCGCACCCTGAAAGAAGTGCACAAGAAATTCCATCCCCGGGGCTGAAGCCCCGGTCTTTCGCAGCGGTTCAGATCCAGAATCGCTGTAATCTAACTGTAACGAATTCGCAAGACTCACTCAGGGCTAAAACCAGGTGGAAACCCGGCTGCCCGGGTTTACGCTAAATTGCATCTCGTTTCTCCTGTTCAGCGGAAATCCCCCATCTACGTTACCTGGTCGACCAGGCCTGAATCAGCCCAAAGCCGACTGAACCGCCCCGAAGTCCTAATTCTCGCGGATTAAACCCTGGGCGGGAGCTCTCTTCGAATCAGGCTTAGACTGCCACATCCGCAAATTAAGGGATGATTTTTTTGTGGAAATCTATAGAGAGAAAATGTAGTACGTACGTCAGGCAAGTATGCCGGCCGAAGCGGTAATGGCTCCGGTTTCAGGAGGACTTATGAAAAAGTTACTGGTTATAGCATCCATTTGCGCTCTGTCCACATCCTGCAGTCTGCTGGGTCTGGAAGAGGAGGACGATAACAGTCAGCTTCAGGCGCTGGCCCTGTGGGCACTGCTGCAGCCCAGAACTAGCTGCACCAACAATTCCGGTATGGTGGTATGTATTCCGCCAGGATTTGTTACGAATTAGGGGGCATTATGAAAAAGAAATTGATTTTTGGGATGTTGGCTCTGCTTGCCTTTCTGGGTGCATCCATCACAATTTACGAAGTTAAGACTTATCGAATTGACCGGCCCCTGGAACTAAGGCTGGATGTCTCTGGCATCAAGGAAGCCCAGGCCGCCGAGAATGCCTGGGGTGGCGTTCGCCAGTCTGTGACCTGGGCGAATGCGAATTCCAGTTTGATTGATTCCGTGCTCACAGGCTTAAATAATGCCGGGTTCTTTCAATGGCCGAATGGAATTACTGTTACTCGAGTCAACGTTTCTCTAGGAACCTTTACTGGCAAGATTCAGCTCAATAAGAATGCAAGCGCGACATACAATATTACCTGCTCCGCCTGTGGTTCAGCCCAGGGATTCAAGCATCGATTGATCATATGGCGGCAGTCTGATGATGCCCAGGCCCTGGAACTGTACTTTAATGACTATGGCGACACGACCGGGTCCGGTGCACTGGTGATCTACCGAACTCAAATCTTGAATCCGACGCAGTTCAATGGAAGCGATACTTATGTTGAAAGCTGGGTGGTTGGTTCAGCAGGCTCCAGAAGGCAAACCTATTCATGGCGAGATGGTCCTCTGGCAAGCGGCGGAGCCACCGACAGAGCGCGCATATTCCTGGAAGAGATGGATGGTGGCGCACTCTTATGCGTTAAAGCAGTTATTCGGCTGAATTCCAGTACTGCCTCTCAGATTTCATCGAGCATTCCACAATGCAACACCACTCCTCTATATTACACGGTTGCTTACGGTCAGAAAACAGCATCGCCATTTCAAACCACAGCAAAAGTGGCAATCTGGCGCAGCGCCGACTATGGCACGGCAAGCACTCTTTGTGGTACTGCGCATAACCTTGATTTTGGGCTTTTTAATGGCAACGGATTCATTGAAGACGGAGTTGCCCTGGGCAATGTTCCATCGGATTTTCGATCCGGGTCCGCGATCAATACATTATTTAGCCAGATCATTACTGATACTGGTAACGCGTACGAGAATCTGCGCGAATCCGATATTACTGCTCTCGATGCTACCACCGTGAGATTCTTTTCCGGTGCCACTGCTCCCACTGGAAATTCACCCTGATTCATCCATCCCAGGATAGGAAAGAAGCGACAGAGAGGCCGGGTTTTCCGGCCTGTTTTTTATACTAATGGCCGGGGTGCTTTTCCGGGTCCCCCAGGGCAACTCGGAGTTTCTTCAGTGAGTTTATGAGTTCCTGGCTTTCTGTTCTAGAAAGGGATCGAAGAATCTCCTGGAAATGACTCTGTAGTTGGTCCGGCACATCCTTTTCCAGTTTCTTACCCCGAGCAGTTAGTTTAACTCGAAATGATCTACGATCTTCCGGATCTGCCTCTCGAATCACCCATCCATGGTCCTCCATTCGTTTTACCATCCTTGAAATGGATGGCATATCCTGCAGTGTAAGGTCGCTGATCGCACTTGGTGATAAGCCCTCCGGGCTTTCCCAGAGGGTATTCAGGGTTTGCCATTGTTCCGGCGTCATGGCACCAAAAGGGCGCAATGATCGACCCAGTTCTCTTCGAAATAGCATAGCGGTTCGGTTCAGATTGTAACCCAGTTGATCTTCCAGTTTAAGAGCCATGGGCCCATTGAAAGAGAAGTAGTTGTCCTGACAACTTTTTTGGGGCGCAGGATAAAATATGGTTGTGCGGACAAGTATGGCGGCTATGCAAGTTGTCCAGACAACTAAAGGCTCTCCGGGCAGATGCTCGAAGAAGCAGGAGGATTAAGATGAATAATATTCAAAATACAGGGCGGGAGGCTTCCAGAAGTAGAAACGTTCGATGGTTTCAAAACAGCCTGATTGGCCTGATGAGTGTGCTTTTCATACTCTTTGGAAGCTCCAAATTCTATCCATTCATGCCAACCCCGCCGGTGGCCCCGGAAGCAGGTCGCTTTATGGGGGCCCTGCTGGCCACTGGCTATGTATGGCAATTTGTAGGGCTTGTGGAGATCATGGGCGGCCTGCTGTTGCTCTATCGTCCTACCCGGCTCATTGGCGCCCTGCTACTATTGCCGGTGATCGCACACATTGTTCCCTATTTGTGGATTCTGGCCCGCACCATACCGGGCATACCTATGGGACTGTTCCTGATCGGAATGGAAGCATGGATTCTCTTTGGCTATCGCCATCGCCTGGAATGGTTATACATCTCCAGAAATGAAGGAACGCAGGGCATTTCCAGAGCTGCATAGAATTCCCGTCTACAGAATGAAGATGCAAGCGCAGAAGCGAAGGCAAAGGGAATTGCCTTCGCCTGCCAGTCCGATTGCGAATAGCTGCCAAATGTATGGGTGCCCGCAATTATACTCTGGCACGCTGGATTTCGAATTCTTTCGGCCTGGTCTTATCTGGTGCTGGATGGCCTAGAATACCATCATCATTCCAAAGTGAACGCTGTCTTTGCCGGACGGCACCACATACCCATAAACTCGACCGGGAGTGGGTCCTTCAGATTCCCGGGAAAGCCAGGAGCCACCTTCATAGGAGCTTACGTGCCAGTAGGTTAGCCCTGCATGGATTAGAGATGTGATCAAGTAACCCCGAAGGTTGTTGCGAAAGTTGGAATCGGAGTCCTTCTTTGAGCGAACCTTTTGCGTAAGCACAGTTTTCACTGGATAATAGCTGTCATTGTATTTCGTTAGATACTCCAGAGTAAAATAGTTATCCACCACGTTTCCGTTAAAGAAGGCCGACAGGTTCAGTCCCTGCAGAAATTCGTTGGCGGATTGTCCATGATCCAGAGGGCCCTTCCAGTATTGTGGATTGTCCCATCCGATGTCTCTTCGTAGCCCTGGCATATTATCCAGGGTGCCCAGTGCATAAATCCCCTGGAGTGTCGCAAACAAAAGTCCAAATTCTTCATCTTCCGTTTCATAGAATCCGCTATAGAAAGGTATGAAGCTTCGCCCCGCTGTACCCAGAGGAGTCACGCCCTCCCGATTCAGGCGAACGATCTTCTTTCCGCCTGGAATCTCTCTTTCCAGTATGTCTTCTTTGCGAATTGTAAATGTTCCGGTGCCTGTTTCAATAACCAGAAGCTTGTCAGACTCATCTATGATCTTGCCTTCCAGAATCTGTCCACCATTCAGTCGGATTACATCTGCGGCCAGGCTACCTGAAGAAATAAGAATACTGACCAGAATCAATCTAATTGCTAACTTCATTTCCATTTCCATCGTCCGCTCGGGAGTTATTCTATTTTCGTGATTCGGATTCCAATAAAAAAGTCTGTAAAGCAAAAGAATTGATTTTGCTTCCTGAAGTCTCAGAAGTCGGTTCGCTGCATATCCGGATAAAGATCTGAAGGAACTGTTATTAAGAGACAAAATCGTCGTACCCATGTACAGATTAATAATTGACTAACTACTAAATTTAATGATGGCCTTTGAATCCAGGATCATTTAGAACCGATCTTGAAAAGCAGACCAGGAGGAATTCGATGAATACAGCGCAACTGGGTCGGGCATTTCGCCTGACGTTTATGGCCGGAGTTCTGGCCTGCTTGATTGGCTGCTCGGCTTTTCAGGTAAGGCACATTGATGAAACCGGAAAGACCCGTACGTACGTTACAGATACCGTGTTTACCGGCACAGGAACGGTGGTTGATTGTGTAATATCCCCTTTTCACTGGGCTGTGGGCTTATTCTATTTGCAGCCTTACATTAAATCGAATGGAATCAATTATCCTAACTTTGGTGCCTCTGGATGCTTTGGAAAAGCCTATGGCGATGGGGTGACAGATTTTATGGGCCTGGCGCCGGGAATGTTGAACCCAAAAGGTGGTCCTGCCAGGGCTCAATTTGTGGATCTAAACGGTAAAGAAATCTTGATCTCCGGCGGGGCCATCGAGGTAGTGCGAGTTACCCGACGCCTGCATTTTGGCTTCAACTGATCGGCGAGTGGCCCGTCCACATGGAAGTAAGGTGACATAATGCAAATCGAAGTGCCGGCTTTCATCGTGAACAGATTTTGAAATTCTTTCGTCAGATTGTAGTGCGGTAAATGGAAATGCGAGCAACGGAAAAAAAAGCACTGGCACTGGCACTGGGAGTAGGGTACGGAATTTCTGCTCCGGCTTTCGCAGATCTGGTGGTGCTTCGATCCGGCGAAAAGCTGGAGGGCTCCGTTACCGGACAGACCATTTCCAGCGTAAATTTTGTGGGTGATGAAGGCCAGGTCAGAGTCATCCCAAAATCCACCATAGCATCCATATTCTATTTCTCCCGCCAGGAAACCAACAAGCAAGATATCAAGCTCGTCGCCCTGAAAAAAGAGGAAGCGAAGAAAGAGCGAGAAGAGAAGCTCAAGAAAAAGAGAGAAGAAGATCGTAAGCGCAGGGAAAAGGAACTTCGGGAAAAGCAGGAACAGGAGAGAAGAGCTGAACTGGATCGGGAGCTGGAGAATCGCACGGATCTAACCGAAGAGGAGCGACGCTCTCTAGAAGAACAAAAACGAAGAAATGCCGAAAACCAGGCCAACGACCAGGAGCGTCGACGACTGGAAGCGCTGCGTATTGAAAAGACAAAAGGCACCATCCGCCTGTGGAGTGGCCAGGAAATTAACGCTCAAATTGTGGAAAAGCATGGAGATCGATACGTGCTGGAGACCTCCGCCGGGTTCATGGAATTTCATGCTTCAGAAATTGAACAAATGGAGATCGCTGCGGCATCCGACGGTAGTCGTCCGGCCAGAACCATCGGTCCTGCGGACCTGGAAGCAGTTAAAACTGTAGCAACCTCCGAGGACGCACTTGATCTATCCAGCGGCGCTACAGTATCGTATCGTAATGTCTCCTTCGATGGCTATAATACAGAGGTAGATTCCGATGTGGGCCATATCAAGCTAAGGCCGGAGGACGGGCACTCCATGAAGAAGCCCTCCGGGGGTATGGATCTTCTGGTAGGCCAATACGGCTACGTAATGTTACGAAGTGGTCTTCAGGTCTATGGAGACCTGATCCTGCGGTCGAACTATGAATGGGTACTTCAAACGGAAAAAGGGGAAGTGCACTTTAATCCCGACGATATAGTATTTGCAAGAACCGAAGCAAAAAAAGAAGAAAGCTTCAGTCTTCTCTTCTGGCGCTAACTTCTCGCCTGCCCGGGCGTCCTCTCTATTCGTCTTACGAATCGTTCTTTTGATGTAACTGCATCGCTACACTCCACAGTTACAGGATTAACAGTTCACATGGATAATCCGTAAATGCTTCCTTACAGGACTCGCCGGTGGATAATCCTTCTGATCTTCCCTGGGCCGCCGGTGCGCCACAATAAATGTTTCGCCAAATCCTATACAGCGGCCAGATCATGGGCCCTGGCTATGTAATAAACAAGTATGGCATTTCTACCATCTTCCAGCAATGAATGGTTCTTTTGTACGTAACCACTTACCAGTTCGGCAGCTACACGATCCGTTGTATGGTAGAAGATTCGCTCATAAGGGCCGGGAGCCGCTGTGGCTCTACCATCATTGTAACTCAGCAGAGAAAGCATGCGTCGCATCCTTGCCAGAGGTAGATCCTGAGCTCTCTTTATTTCATCCAGATCTTCTGTACGTAATTCCAGGACTTCGCAGGTTTCAAAAGGATTCGGGAAGGGAATGGGGCCCTTTTCCGGAGGAATGAGATCGCAGAGAAAGTCCAGAATGCCAGTCCTACGAGTCATACTTAGCACAAATACATCTCTTCTCTTTTGAGCATGAGTGCGAGCTGTGGTTCTAACCAGATCTGGAGTTAAGATATTAAAGCCAGATGAATCCTCCAGCTGATCATAAGGAAACTCATCCAGGGAGTAATAGTCTGGCAGATGTTTGCCTTCCCTTTTTAAGATGCCGTTCTGGAAGTGCTTCAATACATCGTTTGTACTGGCGGCCATGCCCAGAATGCCCACTGCTGGATGCTTGACCTTCCAGATGTTTCTTTCATGGAATAGGACGCTATCGAAATCAAAAATGGCCGCCTGATTTGCCACAGCGCCAGTGAATGCAAATCCAATACAAGATCAAGCCTATAAAGAACATTAGACTTCGGGAGCCGCGGCTCAATGAAAAAGAATTGCCCGTTGTCGGTACCATTTCACAGCGTAGGCATGTCCTTGTTTCAAGACTATTCCTGCCACATTATATACAAAAAGTCCGGAAAGATTGAGGAATCCTTCGAATCCAGCGGTATTGTCCGAAATAGTTCCAGAAATACGTTCCAGATCAAAGACCAGAGCCAGGAAGATACAATCAGGATCCGCCTGAAGCAACTGGCAGATCAGGAGCTGAGCCTTGAAAGGTTTGAGATTCGATTCAAGGATCCTCAGGGGCGATTCTTTCCCGGTCAGCATGGTATTCGTCTTTTTCAGCATGGCTATCATTCCTGGTCTCAATGTCAGGTGGTAGGTGCCAGGGATCGGGATCTTCAATCCAGGTTTCAGTGGAAACATGATATGGATGAAAACCCGGAGACGCCGTTTCCTTCACGTATTCCCGGCCGAATGCACTCCACTGCCACCAGAGGACTGTTCCATTCAGAAGGTGTCGTTTCTTTGATTTCCGACTCCGGTAAGATGATATTTCTGGGTCAGGCGGAAGTGGGCTCTCAGCATGTGCGTTATCGCATTCATTTGCATCCTTCTGATGGATCCCTGAAGGAGCTTCGCATCATCTGGGATTTTAACGGCGAAAGATCTGTATCCCATTCCATCATTCCACTGGCTACCGTGCGAGGGTTTCGCTCTCAGGAGGCAAGGCAGGACCTCTTTGGATTCATAGATAAGTCCTTTCAGGAAATTAGCAGGGATTTGCCGGACCCACCGAATCGCTCTGCGAACTTCACGGGATGGTGCTCCTGGTATCATTATTACACAGGAATCAACGAAGAAAACCTATCGCATAATCTAATGCTTCTAAAAGCCAGAGAGGTAAAGCTGGACGTATTTCAGATTGACGACGGTTATCAAAAAAACATTGGCGATTGGTTGGAAACCAATAAGAAATTCTCACGCGGTCTGGGGCCTCTGGTGAAAGAGATCAAGAAGGCAGGGTATCGTGCGGGGGTCTGGTTTGCTCCGTTTCTGGCGCGGCCAGATGCCGATTTAATCAAGAAGCATCCGGAGCTCTTGCTGCGAAGTCCATCCGGTCGACCCGTACGGGCATTGATCAATCCTAACTGGGGCGGAAAGACCTATGCTCTGGATGTCACCCATCCTCAATTCCTGGATTATATAGCTGAAGTAACCCGGCATTTTGTGAATCTTGGCTTCACCTACCTGAAGTTAGACTTCCTTTTCACGCCCTATTTTCGGGGCCGTTATCATTCTATGGATACCAGCGGCTCCATGCGACTCAGAAAGGCCCTGGAGACCATTCGAAAGGCGGCCGGCAAGAAGACCTTCCTGCTTGGATGTGGTTGTCCATTGTATCCCAGCATTGGTATTGTGGATGGCCAGAGAGTGAGTATGGATGTAAACCATATGTGGGAGAAGCCTTTCCTGGGTAAACTTCTGGGGGATCGGAATTTTCCTGCCCTCAGGCCAGCATTGCAGAACAATCTGCTTCGATCGTTCATGCATCAGAGACTCTGGCTTAATGATCCGGATTGCTTGATGCTGCGAAATCGCGAAACCGAGCTTTCCGACGCACAGATTCGACTCTCCGCTGTAATTATGACTCTGGTAGGGGGAATGATCCTTATCAGCGATGATCTACAGCTACTGGACGGTCCTAGATTCGAATGGCTGGAAAAGATCCTGGAGATTAATAAGAAGTGTTCTGCAAAAACATCCATCCCTCTGGCGGCTCTGCACAATCCCTTTCCTCTGGGGGCCTATAACCCGGCTGGATATCTGGGAATCTGGAACCCCACCGATAAACCCGCCCGCATCGAAGTTCCGTTGCCAGAGGGCCTTTCCACCGGGGATCTTAAGCGCCGGGTGGATCTGTTCGATGGACAGCTCATTCCCTGGACCGTCACCAAAGAAGGTATTTCTATCAGCATGGCTCCTTACGAAAGCTTCTTCACGAAGCTTTCGTAGTAAATAGGAGATTTACACCGGGCGCAGCCCGGAATGGGCCCCACCGAAAGAATGCAGGGATGTCTTTTTCGGTGGGGCACTCTAACAAAGCTTCTTCACGAAGCTTTCGTAGTAAATAGGGATCCGGCGGATCCGGACTCGTCCGGCAAGCGATCCCTCCCTGTCTCGATTTCCGGACGGCGCCCTCCTGGCGCCTGCTCGTCCGGACCCGCCGGATTAAAGTGGGCTGGCTCATAAACACTGGTCGTGGCTAGCAAGTGAGCAAGCGTTTCTGGTACTACCCGCCTTTGAGGCTGTGGCAGTCCAGGCCGCACCTCGGTGTGGACTGCAGAGGCAGAACACACCAGACACGATGTCTGTAAGCTCCGTCAGGAGCGCAGAATATGCACCATTAAAGTGCACGGAGGCGTTTTTCCAAGCGGGCACTCTAAACTTTCTGATGGCTCTATTTGACAATATGTCCGATAATACCCACAGGTAGCATTATGGCGGACGGATCATTAACGCAGGAAGAAATCGATCTTTTATTGCAGGGGGCGGATGACTTATCCGGCCAGGCCTCGGAGTCAGGACCTGCCCAGAATCAGGGCGGAGGAGAGGATCTATCTCCTCTGGAAAAGGAAAGCCTGGCAGATATTGCCTTTCAGGGCCTCCGATCCGGCACTCAGTCTCTATCTATGATTCTATCCAGGTCCGTGAACCTGGGGAATCCTTACGCAGAGGTCCGTTCCACAGAGGAGGCCGAAAAGGAATTCTCCTCGGGCTATGTATATTTCTCTCAGAATCTTACCGGGGCCCTTTCCGGGTCGGTAGCCCTCTTTCTGTCCACCTCTGATGCCAGTAAGATCAGCTCTTTGCTTATGGGCGGGGATGCCTCGGAGGAAGGCGGCGAGACCCTGGATAGTGCTCAGATTGCCACCATCAAGGATGCCATGGGCCCGCTACTGTTTTCCATGGTGAATCAATTCTCCGTCAAAGCAGGAGAAGCAGTAACCCCGCTGGGGCTGGATGTAAAGAATGTTGCGGATGAGCCTACATTTCCCGTCGGGGGAGGGCGACTGCTTCGCGTACAGATTCCCCTTAAAGTAGAAAATACCATTGATTCCAGGGTGACTCTTCTTCTGCCTCTGGAGATGGCTCGCTCGCTGCATGAGCGCTCGCGAAGAGCAGCAGCCGGCGGTCAGATGATGAATCCGGAAATGGGAAATCAACCCCAGGGGCCTCAGCCAGGACAGAATCCCCTTAAGAACGTGGGATTTCCACAGTTATCCAATGCAGGGATGGGACCACTCACTCCTAACATGGACCTGCTCATGGATGTGGAGATGACTCTCACTGTGGAGCTGGGTCGAACCAAGAAATACATCAAGGAAATCCTCAGTCTGGGTGAAGGATCCATTATCGAGCTGGATAAACTTGCCGGTGAGCCGGTGGATCTTCTGGTAAACGGAAAGCTTATTGCAAAGGGGGAGGTAGTTGTAATTGACGAGAACTTCGGTGTTCGGGTAACGGATATTGTCAGTCAGGCTGAACGATTGAAGGCCAGAAAACAAAACTGAAGTAACGAATGAAAAAGAAAACTCCCTCGAAGAAAAGCAATACCAGACCCGCGGCCGGCAAGAAGAAGCCCGTAAGCAAGAAGAAGCCTGCAAGCAAGAAGAAGCCTGCAAGCAAGAAGAAGCCTGCCGCAAAACGAGCCTCAGGTAAGGGCGCCAGAAAAACCAGTTCGGAAACCTCTGGCAGCAGGAAGAAAGGATCGGCCCATCGAGCGGTGGAAAAGAAGCATTCCAATTCTGCGGGCGAGCGCCCCCGTATACTGCCCAAAGACACTCCATTTCCTCTGGAGTTTACTCCAAAGTCCAACAAGGCTATCGCCAAATTTGTCTACAATAAGCGGAGCTCCATTCATGGAATGGGAGCTTTTGCCCGAGCCCGCATCCCTAAAGGGGCCTATGTTGGCTCCTACGAAGGAATTCCTTCTCTGGATGACGATATTTACGTGCTCTGGGTCGAGCGAGATAACGGAACCTGGAGAGGCATAGACGGAAAAAATGAGCTTCGGTATTTGAATCATAGTTCCCGTCCCAACGTAGAATGGGACGAGAATCATCTATACAGCATTCGAGTTATCGAACCCCATGAAGAGCTCACTTTCCATTACGGCGACGAGTGGGACGACGTGGAGTAGACTTCTTTCGGGGCATCTGCACCTTCGCAGAGCCAGTTTCCACGTTCGCGCCCGGGGATGCAGGTCGGGGATTTCTGCCGGTAATGCTTTGATTTCTACGTCGAATTAGCCAGAAACCACCCAGGGCCAGAAAAGGCAAAAAGAACCAGCTGTCCCCATACGTTACATAGACCGTGGGTTCTGCACGATTCACCGGCACGCGAAATATCTGAAAGTCCTCTACTTCCTGACCGGTGAGCTCTGGGCCTACTTCCGGTGTGGCATAATTGCCTGCAAGGTCGATCATGCCGGAAGTGCCGCTGTTGGTGGATCGTAGCAGGGCTCGTCTGGTTTCGATGGCCCGAATTCGTCCCAGCTCAAAGTGCTGGAAGCTTTCTACGGTTTTGCCGTACCATTTATCCTGAGTGATGTTAACCATGAAATCCGGGTTCGCATCGTTCTCATTGAAGTAATCGCGAATATAGTCCGGGCTCAGTACTTCATAGCAAATCAGAGGCATGAACTGTCCGGTGGGAAAGAACTGTCTATCCTCCAGGGTTTCCTGTAGATTCTGAATTTCCTCTGTCTTGATTGCCTGGGGATCAGAAAGAGCGTTGTATCTTACTTCGATGGGTTTTTCCGGCTCCAGATCTGGAGAATGGTAGGGAAGCAATGTGAATAATTCCCCCGGGCGAAATCTGCTGTATCGTACACTTTCCGGTACAAGCATGATGAGCCCTGTATCTTCCAGGAATTGAGCGTAAGGTATTTGTTCTCCAAACGCGATCAATATTTGCTTATGATAGTAGCCGGCTCGTTTGCCATTTCGCGCGAACAGGGCCGATGAGTTAAATACATCTCTTCGAGGCATACCTGTGTTGGGATCCCGGCTAATGCCAAATGCGTTCTGGTTAAAGAAAACCTCTGCATCGAACTGCTTTGCAAGTTCCAGAACCATCTGCTCATATTCCGGCCGATAGCCATAGGGCAACTTTCTCGTTAAAAAATTATCCTGTGTTGTGAAATAGGGCACTGCGGACTCGGGAAGTACCACCAGTCCAATATCCAGATCTTTTTTGGCCGCCTCTTCTTTTGCACGATCGGCCAGCGAAGGAATGGTTTTTACCATTACATCTCGAATTACAGGCCAGGTAACCTCTCGCTCCCCGTACTTTTCCAATGGTGAATTGGGCTGGATGGTAAGAGCGGTGACGTGTGGCAGATCTGACTGCATCGCTTCGATGCTGGATTTCTTGTAGGCTCCAAGAGCCAGCCCGAGAACCGCTACTACTACGATGGGGCTGGCAACTTTCCAACGATAAGCGCTTTTAAACCGATGCCAGTAGATAGAAGTCCAGGGCTTTCCCTGAAGCAGCTTGTAGGATCCATAGGACAGAAACACCAGCAGGAAGCTCAGTCCATGAATACCCACATACTCTGCCAGCTGAGCGAAATAAGGATTACCTGCGATCAGGTTCCCCCAGTACCAGTTGAAGACCTGAGGTAGTAGAAAATCCAGAGAAACGGCAACTGTAGGGATGAGTATCAATGAAGGAAGGCGGAGCTTTCTATATTTATTGCGATTTAAGATTCCCAGGGCCAGCATTAGAAATGGGATCTTGAGGTTTAGCAAGAATGTGTAAGGAATAAAGGTGAAGACGGAAAGATACAGAGGTAATCCGCCATAAACCGTAAAAAGATAGATGGTCCAGTAAAAGCCAAATACGCATAGCCAGAAGGCTGCCATGAAGCCGAACCACAGCAGGCGCTTAACGGAGAGGCTCTGCAATTGTGCCTGGTAGAACAGGATCCAGAGAGCCGGGTAGGTGGTGAGTGGAAAATTGAATGGCTCCAGGGATAATGCGGAGAGAATGCCAAATGCGATGGCAGAAAAAACCATTGATTGAAAGGGGGCTTTCCAGAGCTTATTCATCTATGACTCCCGGTTCTGTGTCCGATGCGAATTCTTTATTTAATCTGATCAAGGAACATGCCTATGGTTACAGGCAGGATCCTATTACACTTGCTTCAGGCAAAACGTCTCATCACTACTTCAATTGCAAGAAGATTACGTTACATCCATCCAGGCTTGCAATGCTATGCGAAAAGATCTATGTAGACTTCTTTGAAAATGGTGGCCTTTCTATACCCCGTGCCATTGGAGGGCTGACTCTTGGAGCAGATCCAATCTCCTATGCTCTCAGTCTGGAGATATTGAAGCGTGGAAATCTTTGCTACCCACTGATTATTCGCAAGGAAGCAAAAGGTCATGGGACCGGAAAGCAGATTGAAGGCGAAGTGGATGCAGTGTCTGGTGCAGAGGTCCTGGCTCTGGATGATGTGATTACCACCGGAGGCAGTACATTGAAAGCGGTGAGGGCCCTGAAAGAGGCAGGGTTTCAGGTAAACAAAGCGCTGTGTATTGTGGACCGCCAGGAAGGAGGCGAAGAGGCCTTGAAAGCAGAAGGCGTTGATTTGCTGAGTTTATTCAAGAAATCAGACTTTATAGAAGAAGGCATGAACCTGGATTGATTTTAGCATCCGGGCCTTTTCGGGAACCTCGTTCGGGAAAAGCGTTCGAGGTGGGGCCTTTTTCCATTTCTTTTTCTTTTCCGGTCATAGAACTGTAATTCTGGATGAAAGGATTGGGATTTCCCTGGATCTTGCGAATCATTTCGTTACGTGCGATTTCAGGACCTTTCGGAGGAAAAGCACGGTTCCACTGCCAGTATTGAGCGCTTTCCTCTGGAGTGAGTTCAATACCATAGGCCGCATCCATATAAAGATAGCTTCGTGCGATAACCCCTTTTGCCGAGTCCGGAGGCTCCGCCACATCATTCGCTGACGAAATCTCCATATCGCAAGTGCCATACTTCCTTTCTTCCCCTTCAATCTCTCCAAAGTTGTAATCCTGTCTATGCCGATTGATTTCCCCTATGGCCGGTCTCAGATTATGCAGGTCCGCTTCCATCGCGCGAAAAAGGCGGTCCGTTTTTCTGCAGCAGCTACGGCCTCCGTAAGGTTTTCCGTTTTCTCTTTGGCAGTAGTTCGATTGCCAGCATGCACGGGAACTACCCAGCCTTGCAGCGGGTACCACATGCTCCCAGTGCACCTTGTACTCGTCTGTCCGTTTCCCGGGGTCTGCCGGCGAAAATGAGCAATCCCCCGCGGCCGATGCGTACTTTCTATTCGGATCAAATTTGCAGCCGCAGTACAGCGTAGGTTCCGGGAGCTGGCGATACACCTCTCTCAAGGTGGAGTTCGCATGGCGGTAATCCCGTATTCTCAGGGGGCGATTGCCGGCGAGCTCTTCATGGCCGATGGATGTTTCCGGCTTCTTTAAAGGATGAGAGCCGCAACCGGACAAAATGAAAGCCAGAAAAGAGCCGAATACAAATACAGTCCATTTCAGTGAAAACGAAGCGATGGCGCCGTGAATGGGATCTCGCGACTTCAAGGAGGGAAGTTGTATTTTGCTATGTTTCATTCTGGTTTTCTATATCGCCTGTGCCGGTGCATTTTTCAATACGAATGAACGTCGATCTGGACAGAAGCGTGGTCGCGTGCCCCCAGGAGAGCGAATGGTATGCGAAAGCAGGATTGCTACGGAAGCACCTGCACTATCGAGATGATTTGCAGAGATGCAATTGCTGAACTCGAACAAAGCCGGATTAACGGCTCTGGCTCTTGCGAGCCTGCTGCTTTTTTGCTTCCAGCCGCGCTTTCGTCTCTTGTTCCAATTTATCAACGTTTCCCAGGAATCGCTTGTAGCTGGATTCATCGGAATTCCCCGCAATCTGGACTCCCAGAAGCAGTTCTCCTGAGGCCATTCTCTTCTGGGACCGGATTTGCCCAAACAATGTTATGGGTGCCTGCATGCGAAAAACTAGATCAAAAGTGAAACCATTCTGACGTGCAAGATAGGTGCGAAGCTCATCATGTGTGATTCTTACCCGAAAGCCTCCCCGGGAGACATTTAAAACCTGCTGCTTTTCTTTGATCATTACTGTATTGGAGCCGCGAATCTTCTCCACCATATCTGCAGAGGCATTGTACAGTCTTTCCAGGGTACCGGCAGAGAACGGCGCTTTTTTGCTCTGTACATGTATATATCCTATGGGAATGGCACTTCGATCGTGGGTCATATAGATTACCGGAACAATTGCCTCGGCTCGAACCTTGTGGTTACGGTACTCGATAATCTTCTGCTGCAGCTTCTGGCCCAGTAACGCCGATGCATCCAGACATCGATCATCTGATGGTCTGTAAGTATGAGGATCCTCGGTATCCGGTATATAGATCGCTTTGCTATGCTTTTTTACCTGGTCCAGCCAGGTGCCTCTCTTTCCAAAGGTGTCGATTCTGACGTTTTCGAAATCCCTCTTCAGAATCTGTTCATATTCACCAAAGCCCACTTTCACCGAAGTGGGAATGGTTAACGTATCTGTATCGATGGTATGTCGGCTTGCCAGGATATTGGTGATATATGCTTGATCGGCGGGCAGGGGAACCCGTAGATTTGAACGCTCTTTTTTTGCGATGGCAGCGCTTACCACCTGAATGCTATATTTATGATCGCCAGAAACCTTCAGTACTTCGCAATGAAGCTCAATGTATCTTCCCAGGATTCGAAATAGCTGGAGTTTCATCTCCGCTTCCAGGGTTACTTTGCGACTTTCCAGAAGGATTCGATTGTTTAAGTCAAACTCATGGACCAGCGCTTCTGCAGGTGGGTCCTGCCCTTTCAGGAACATGGTCCGACCTTTCAGGTGTCGGGCCAGGAGATGTTGTATTTTATCTGCACTGTAGAGGTATTCCAGCTCTCTTTCTTGAACGGACTCAGACATCTATCTCAAGAATTGGATGTATCCCGGTGCCGAGGCAATTCCTTTTTTAGAGAGAGAATGAGCTACTGTATAACATTACAGGTTATTTCTCTTTTCTCATGGGCTGATCTAAAGGCTATTCGGAGGAACACAGATGAGCTTATTCAGTTTTCAGGAATGATAAGCTTCCATTCAGGTCGATCCTCAAACGTTAGTTATAGCCAGCCCTGGACAAAAAGAGAATGATATAGCGCTTCCGCGCTGACATTGAATGCCGGGCTGCTCAAGGAGCAGACATTTCTATCGTTAATTCATTTTTTTGGGCCCCTCAGGACGTTTTTCGCCAGATTTCCGGGGAAACGGGGCCGGATCTGGTCGCACAGACTACAACCGAAGGACATTTGCTGAGTAAAAGCGGGCGGTATGCTTAAAGAGTGAGCATAAATCCCTGATTGAGGCATGTTGCGGGGCTCAATTCCCGGAAAAACCGGAATGGGGGCCAATCTGGCTGGCACGGTTCCTGCACAACAAGGGCAAAACACAGGAGGATAACACCTTGGAAACCAGAAGAAGTGCAATCAAGAAAACCTGGTCCTCTATCCTGATTGGTTCAGTAATGCTTAGCACAGCTACGCTTCAAGCGGAACCCGGCATCGATGTTGATGCTACTGTAGTATCTAGCTACATTTTCCGCGGATCTGATATACATCAGGGTAAGTTTACCCAGGACGGAGAAAAAATCTCCGGCTTTAACATGGCGCCGGCTTTCCAGCCGAGCATCAACTTTAATCTGGACAATGGAATGTTCTTTAACGTATGGACTTCCTTTGCCCTGACCGGACGCGAAGACGTAGATACCGATGGTCTGTATCAAACAGGACCTGGAGCATCTGGCCCTGGCGCAGGAGTTAACGTACTCAGCGCTACTCCGGCCGAGATTGCTGCAGTGACTGGTACCGGTCCTACTGCAGCTCAAATTGCAGCGGGAACCTATCAGATTCCTGGTCTCTACAATGAAGCGAATGGTCTGCGTCGTTTTGACGAAGTAGACTTAACTCTGGGTTACGAAGTTGAAAGCAAGCTGGGAACCATGAGCGGTGGTATTATTGCCTACGTTCTTCCTAACACCACAACCGGTGTTACGGGTGCTGACCAGTTCACTGAATTCTTTGTTGGCTTCTCTCCTGCTATTCTACCTGAAGAGGCTGGAACTATTAGTCTGACCTACTACGCTGAAGTAAACGGCGATGGTAGCGAAGGAACTACTTACAGCTACCTCGGGTATGATTGGGGAACAGATCTCTCCGATAGCATGAGCGTAGGATTCAACTTGGGTGCTGGTTATCAAACTTCAAGCGGTTATCAGAACTGGAGAAACGTGGATGCAGGAATCTCTCTTGGATTCGGCGATTTCTCAATTGGACTGAACGCAGTTTACCGTCCGGACCTGTCCTGGTTCGACAGCGACACAGCAGGTAAAAATGCTCTGGCGTGGGTAAACGGTGGTTCTACCAAATTTGATGGCGCAGTGGCCGATCCTAGCAAAACTGTAGGACTGGCAAACAGCTACTTCAACAGTCTGGTATCAAGCAGCGTGGATCCGTCCGGTAACTGGACTTACACTCCACGTCAAAAGCTTCCGCGAGTTGTATATTACATCTCTGCGGGTTATAGCACGAGCTTCTAATTTAATTTAGAATCTTCCGATCTGTCGCTCTGGCCGCCTTGCAAAAGGCGGCTCTTTTTTTATCATTTTACAGCGCGAAATTTCCACTTTCTGAATAGCTGCGTGGATGAGCGGCTTCGCGGAGGACTCTTTCATCGCCTCCAATTCTATTGAAAAGAGTCAATCCTGGAGTACCGTCTGCGCCATGCAGCTACGGTTTTTCAGTGACTACCGTACGTCCGTTCCGGGGTAAAGGCTATGGATGCACATCTCAGCCGTTTATGCGAATGGCTTTCTGATTTACGAACTCCAGGATTCCCTCTGAGCCCATTTCGCGACCAAAGCCAGAATCTTTGATACCGCCAAATGGCATTCTAACATCGGAGCGAAGCAAATCGTTCACCGTAATGCTTCCGGTCTCAATCTGCGAAACAAGGGATTCCGCTTTTTCCAGATCCCTGGTCCACAGGCTTCCGCCCAGGCCAAATCGACTTTGATTGGCCAGTTCAATGGCCTCTCTTTCATTTCCTGCCAGGATAACTGCAGCCAGGGGGCCAAAGGTTTCATCCTGCAACGCATTGTTATAGATGGAATCCGAGCGAATCAGAGTGGTCTTGTAGAAGTATCCGGGCCCTTCTTCAGGCTCTCCACCCAATAACAGAGTGGCGCCTTCCTGAATGCTTCTTTGCAGCTGATCATGTAGATCGTCTCGAAGATCTTTCCGGGCCAGAGGACCGATGTCAGTATTCTTATCTGTAGGGGCTCCAACCCTTAGATTCTCCAGGGCTTTCTGAAATGCAGCCAGAAATTCCTCGCCAATGGATTCTTCTACGATGAACCGTTTGGCCGCGATGCAGCTCTGACCCGAGTTTATGCACCTGGCCTGAGCTGCGGTGGATGCCGCCTTTTCCAGGTCTGCATCTTTCAAAACAATGAATGGATCGCTGCCGCCCAGTTCCAGAACGCATTTTTTCAAATGCTGTCCGGCCACAGAGGCTACGGATCGGCCGGCCTCCTCGCTACCGGTAAGGGTCACTCCTCGAATATCCGGATGAGCTACAACCTCTGCCATTCGGGAACCGGAAATCAAGAGCACCTGAAATAGGCCATCTGGAAGACCTGCCTCTTGAAAGATCTCCGCTACTTTTAGCGCAGATCCGGTGACATTGGAGGCATGCTTGAGAATTACAGGATTACCGGCACAGAGAGCGGGTACCGCTGCCCGAAATACCTGCCAGAAAGGAAAGTTCCAGGGCATAATAGCCAGAAGTGGACCCAGAGGATCGTAGCGAACAAAGCTCTTCTTGCTCTCTGTCGGAACTTTTCTAGGAGTCAGAAATGTTGCTGCATTCTCTGCATAGTATCTACACAGGCCGGCGCATTTATTTACCTCGGCCACAGCCTGACTGATGGGCTTTCCCATCTCCGCAGTAATTAGCTGGCCATAAATTTCCGCATTCTTCTCGAGAATGTCCGCCGCCTTCTGGATAGATTGCAGCACCGCTTCATCCGGAGCAGGCCTGGACTTTCGATCCATAAAGCATTGCATGGCCCGGTTCAGAATCGTTTCGATCTGATCGTCGGAATGCGCCTGGTATTCCTGGATCAGTACTTCGGTGGCTGGATTTATGGATTTCAGTGACATTTCTACTCTCAGATTACCGGATTGGTAGCACTGCGACCAGTGTAAAGGGAACCCTGCATCATAGCTCCTGGTTTATATCATTTGTTAAAGATCCACGCAACGAATGCTTAAGATTGGGCTGCGCAAGAAGCCAGTACCAATGTCTCGAACACTGTTAGAAATGCAATCACCCCCCCGGATAATAGACTTTCGGTTAAAACAGTTTACAATGAAGTCTATGGAGGCAGGATTTTGTTACCTGGCTTGCCGATAGGTAGAAACAGGGCATAGCCCCCTTTGCAAGCTCATGGTGTACTCCACAGAGGATGGATTTATGCTTCACACCTATTATTCCGTAGCCGCACTCAATCTTGTTGCCTTCGCAGCATTCTTTAGCGCATTTCTATTCACAATTAAGGGTAAGTCCAGGTTTACCTGGAATCTGGCTATCGCCTTTACCTTTTACACCTGTATGGGAGTGGCCTATTTTCTCTCGGCCGCCTATGACGATCCTATCCTGTCCTTTCATCGCTGGATGACGGTGCTGGGAACTTTCTTTGGCTGTCTGTTTCTGGGACTGTTCTTTCTTTCATTTCCCAGGCCGGTTACCGGCTGGCTGTACTGGCTCTACTTTGGAATCATCGCAGTTCTAAGTGTTCTTCTAACTGCAAACTTCGCCTGGGAAACCCTGGATGCGCCCAGGGTATTCCATTTCGAAGGTCATTACTGGGATTTCGCAGCGGATAAAGCTTCTCTCTTTGTAGCTATCTGGATTCTGGGCTACATCGTTCTGTATACGATTCCATCTATATACAGAATGGTTCGCGAGAAAGGATTGTCCAGGCTGGGAGCCATCGGGATCTACGTTGGTTTCGTATTCGCAGTCATCATTCCCGCCATGGCCAATGCATTGAGTCGTGATGGGGCCATTGATCGAGGACTATTCCAGACTCTATGGGTTACCCTGGGAGTCCTGGGGATGTTCTGGATTCTAATTTTCATTGTTTCCACATCTGGCGAAAAGAGTAATCTTCTTTCGCGAATTTTTGCCATTAGCCTGGCAACTACGCTTCTGGCCATCCAGGCCATTAGCTACCCTGTGTTTGTAGAGAAAGAAAAGGATTTCGATCGCATCTTCTACGAAAGAGCCCAGAGAATCCTTCTGGAAGAAGAGCAGCGTCCCGATGATTTGCTCTATATTAGTCACTATGATTCTGATTCCCGTGCAATCACGGTGGACTACAACCGGATGTCTGAATCACCGGTGCAGGATGCCTGGGATCGGGAATATCTGAATGCTGCATTGAGGCGTCAGGTGGTGGAGTCAAAGGATCCGGAAAGCTTTCTACGAAGAGCCTACCTGGAGAACTATCAGCAGGGTTATATGGCACTGATGATGCGCGATGCGGATCGTCCTCTTCCTGATCTCTGGAGTTCTACCTTAACGGATCGAGCCTATTTCAAGTCCAAGATACGTAAACTACCGGACGATGATTTCCGTACCGGTGTGCTGGCTCTTCTGGCAAAAGACCAGGGAGCCATTGAACCTCTGGCCAGCGTTATGGAGCAGTTCGTAAACGGATCCAAACTTCAGGGTCCGGAATTGAAAGCAGCTGTGCTGGAGTATCTCACTCCCATGTACGGAAAAGGAGAAAGAATCTACAGGACTCTGGAAAATGGTCAGCGAGTGATTTCTTTTCTGGTGTATCGTAAGGGCGGTATTCATGAGGTAGCTTTCGAATACCTCAGTTACAGGCATTTTATCCATCCCCAGGCGGAAAGTTTTATTATCGTGATTCTGGCCATTACAGCCGTGGTGGTTATTGGATATCCGCTCTTTTTCTATACGGCTCTGCTCAAGCCTCTGCACTCGCTTCTTAGCGGTGTCCGCAGAGTGAACGATGGAGATCTGGATGTAGAACTCAAGGTAGGAGTGGAAGATGAGCTGGGCTTTCTATCTCGCAGTTTTAACGACATGGTGACCTCTATTCGAGGGGCGCGAAAAGAGCTTCGGGATTATGCAGATAAGCTAGAAGAGAAGGTCCAGGAGAGAACCAGGGAACTGGAAGAGACGCTAAAGTCTGTGCGCGAACTGAAGCATCAGCAGGATGGGGATTATTTTCTTACTTCTCTTCTCATTAAGCCTCTGGGAACCAATACAGTGCCGGAAGGACCGGTGTCTGTAGACTTTATCCTGAAGCAAAAGAAGTCCTTCGAGTTCAAGCACTGGAAGGAGCGCATTGGTGGGGATCTCTGTGGAGCTCATAGAATCTATTTACATAGCAGGCCGTTCACCTTCTTCTTTAACGTAGATGCTATGGGAAAATCCATGCAGGGTGCCAGTGGCGCTCTGGTGCTGGGATCTGTTATGGAATCCATTATCGAGCGAACCAGGATGTCTCCTGTGGAACGGGATCGCTTCCCTGAAAAATGGCTGAAGAATACATTCATTGAGCTTCATACAGTGTTTGAAAGTTTCGAAGGATCCATGTTGATTTCCGGTATCTTTGGTCTTGTGGATGAGGCTACAGGTCTGGTCTATTTCATCAATGCGGAGCATCCCACAGCAGTGCTTTACCGAAACAAAGGCGCCAGCTTTGTAGAAGAAAAAAACTACTATCGCAAGCTGGGAACCACCGGAGTGGAAGGGGGAATCCACCTGGAAACCCTGCAGATGAAACCGGGGGATGTACTTTTCGTCGGTTCCGATGGAAAGGACGACCTGGTAATGGGCGAAAAAGATGGTCAGCGCATAATTAACGAAGATGAAACAATCTTTCTCAAGCATGTGGAAAAAGCGGAAGGGGATCTGGAAGCTATTTTTCATCTCATTCAAAATACTGGCGAGCTCATGGATGATTTTTCTCTGCTTCGTCTGGGATATCGCGAAGAGGATTGGCCGGCCAAAGCAGCAGTGCTTTCCGGAGAGAACAAAGAAAAATATCTTCAGGCCAAAGAGCTGGAAGCCAATGGGGATCTTCGCGGAGCCCTGGATCTTCTGGAAGCGGTGGCATCGGATGCTCCGGAACTGGACCCGTTGTACCGGAAAATGGCATCTCTGTCGACGAAGCTGGGCGAATACTGGAAGGCCGCAATCTATTCAGAGCGCTACAGTATTCTGAGACCGGAAGATGAAGAAATGATCTTTGCCTCGGCCAGTTTCTATCGCAAAGTAGGGCAGTTTGATAAGGCGGCAGATTTCGCTGAACGACTGAGACTGCGAAAGCCGGAGGATCCGCATGTGCATCTATTTCTGGCAGATATATATATGAGATTGAACAATCTTAAGAGAGCCGAGCGAATGCTGGAAGTAGCCGAGCGACTGGATGAATCGGAAGAAAGAAATGCAAAGATTCGCGCTAAACTCGAGGAGCTGAAATCTACGGCCGGGAAGGCATAATAACTTCTGGAGACAATGAACTCCGGGTTCGAACCCGGAGTTCATTGTCTGGTTGCATTGATTTTTCCCGATCCATGGATTATCTCCACCGCTGGCTATGAAGAGCATCGACTTGTCTACAATTCTAGATTCGTCGCGCTTTCCACAGATGATGTGTGAAATACGCTGCCGGTGCAGCCACAAGTAAGCAGATTCCTGCTTCCCAATAGCTATCCAGTAAGATGTAACCGGGCACCAGCATACCGGATAGAATGGCTATGTTTCCTGACAGCCACAGTGAAGCATCCTGCATGAATTCGCGTCTGGCCCGTGCTGGATGATTTGAATTGGGCCAGAATCCTGTGGGATCTACCTTCTTTTGAAATTGATCCAGCACGGAAGCCGGAGTGGGGGATGTTTTTAGAGTGACAATTATACAGACGATGGCAGACCCCAGAGCAGTAAATGCCAGGCCATGCTCTGCCTGCAATTCTCCCCATCCAAAGCTGGATTGTAACCAGGGATAGATGGAATAGAGAAGAACCGTAAGTAGCAACGATGCCAGCATCCCGGAGATTTCTGTGTAGGCATTGGCTCTCCACCAGATCCATCGTAAAAGCTGAGGCAGTCCCATACCGGCGGCCAGAGCGATGAGGAATTTCCAGGCCTCTTCAATACTTCCAATTCGAGAAGCTACTATTACCGAAATAGCCGCTACGACAAATACTGCCCATCGGCTGGCTCGAACCTGCTTCTTTTGTGAGGCTTCGGGCTTGATAAACCTTAGATAGATATCGTTTACCAGATAGGAGCCGGCCCAGTTAATATGTGTGTCCACAGTGCTCATAAAGGCGGCCATCAGCCCCGCGAAAACGAATCCCAGAAGTCCTGCCGGAAGCACATACTTCATAAGCACCGGATAGCCCATCTCCGGATCCACACAGACCAGGCGAACATCCGAGGCATGGATACTGGCCGCAGATGGTACAGAGTTGGTAATGGGCTGTGCTGAAGCGCAATGAGCGGCCAGAGCATCGCTGGACAGTCCTGAATCGAGAATCGCCAGCGGAAATAGAGCCAGGGTTGCCAGTCCTATGATCACCCAGGGCCAGGTGCGAAGCAGAAAGTTCGCAAATACAAACCACATCGAGCCCTTTGTTGCATCCTCCGGTGTACGAGCAGTATTCATCCTCTGGGCCAGGTAACCGGATCCATCGGAAAAATACTGACTCCACCATTGTATCAGGAAGTATACGGCGAAAAGGCTGATGGTCATGGATGAAAGATCCGGCATTAGCGACAGTTTGGATTCGCCGCCCGCTTCATACTGGGTCTGAATGGAAGCAACTATCTGATCCATGCCGCCTGCATAGTCTACTGCCAGGTAGGCGAAAACGAAGGACCCTACCATGGCCATGGCAAACTGGATCAGATCAGTGAGGATTACGCCTCGAATGCCGCCCAGCATCGAGTATAGAACTACGCCTGCGAATAGAAGTAGTAAAGTGATGGTATGATTTAGATTGGCTACATCGGTATAGCCATCCACGCCAAACATCAGTATAGAGGGCCAGTACTGCAGAAGCGAATCAAACAGGCTGGCAGGCAGGATCTGTTCCCAGTGGATAAAGGGAGTGGTGATCTTGGCCATGGCGCGAAACACCCATCCCAGAATAATGCTGTTCATGATGAGGCTCATGTAGCCTGCCTTGAACAACCTCAGCCAGGAACCGGCTTTGTTTCCGTATCTCAATTCGATGAATTCAATGTCTGTAAGAACTTCCGATCGCCTCCACTTGCGAGCAAAGAAGATTGCGCCTGCCATGTAGGTAAGAGCCCAGCTCCACCAGAACCAGTTACCGGATATCCCGCTCTTTACCGTGATACCGGTGATTGCCAGAGGAGTGTCGGCAGCAAACGTTGTGGCAACCATGGAGGTTCCCAGCCACCACCAGGGAAGGTTACGACCGGCCAGAAAGTAGGACTCCATACTGGAGGATGCCTTCTTGCTAAGTGCAAGACCGGCCAGAATAGCTATAGATACATAGATGGCCAGGATTATCCAGTCCAGAGGAGCAAACATTTTTTCAGATGACGATTGAGCCTGCATCCTGCAATTGATTTTCGTGTCTCGATTCAGGGCAGATCTGATGTTGCTACTGTGCGCTCTATTCTGGGGTGGCACCTTTGTAGCCATTGAACTTGCGGTAGATGAAATGCCTCCCTATCTTATGGTGGCTATTCGATTCGGTGTGGCCTCCATTTGCTTCTTTCCTGCTTTTCTATTTCTGAGGCGCAGATCCGCAAAGGAAGATAGACCAATCCCGGTTCTCGGCTCTGCTGCACGGCCATCGGAACAGGCAAAACTCAGGAACCGCTGGATGGGCCCTCTTGCCGGGCTGACCCTGGGCCTGATCTCTTTCGCCGGCTATGGTTTGCAGACTCAGGGGCTCGTGTATACAACACCGGCCCGCTCAGCCTTTATTACTCAACTGCTGGTGCTTTTCACCTTCCCAATGCAGATTATTTTTCTTCGCAGAAGGGTAACACCCAGCGCCTATGCTGGTCTCATTCTTGTTCTGGCCGGAGCCTTCTTTCTTCTGGGTTCCCCATCCGGAGGACAATGGAACAAAGGGGACTGGCTTACCATTGCCTGCGCCTTCAGTTTCGCATTGTTGATCCTTCTTCTGGATGTGTTTTCCCGTAAATACAGCACCGAGGATTTAACCTTTTATCAGATTCTGGGAACGTCTCTTTTCGCAATTGCTGCTTCTATTTCTGGGCTGGATGAGCCCTATCTGGCCGGGCAAACCAGTGTTCAGTATCTGGGAAGTCATGATTGGAGTATTGGATTACTTACCAGTCTTCTGTATTTGAGCTTACCGGCTACAATCGGAACGGTTCTTCTTCAGGTTCGATTTCAAAAAGAAACATCACCGGCCAGGGCCTCTCTTCTTTATGCCATGGAACCGGTATTTGCAGGACTGTTCGCATTCTTAATCCTGGGGCAGTTCCTGGGCTGGCGCGAAAGCATGGGTGCAGCCCTGATTATTACCGGAGTTATTGTCTCAGAGGTATTTTCTTCGAAAAAGAAAAATGATCAGAAAGCCGCAACTCAGTTCCAGGGCACCCAGAAAGGACAGAGATAGTGTGGTCAGACCATGTTCCATCCATCGTCCCTCTGCTGTGAGCAATACGATCCGCGAAAGCTCCCAGATTCCATCCTGAAGTTGTTCGATCCAGCCGCCCAGGACAGGCGAGCCCAGCAGGAATAGAATAAGAAGTAGATGTAGAAAGTAGGCGCTAACAATCAGTATTTGACGGCCGGGTCTGCGAAATAGTATTAATGCTGAAGCAAGATAGAATACTGATGATATCACAATGATCTGCAGCAAAGCATGGAAGGTCCGGTAGGAAGTGGATTGGGCCAGGCGTGCTATGCTGCGGTTGATGGTGTTTTCCCAGAACGGAATTCGATTGCGAAGATGGGACTGAAATGCTCCGAAGCTGCTATTATTGTCCGGAAAGAATCGATTATTCCAGCCCATCAGGATAGCAGAACCGGACAGTATCCATCCCAGAGACAGATCCGAGGAACTCATGGCAGCCTGTAAACCGGACAGAGTGCGATCCAGCACGGGAAATGCAGATAAAGCCAGCGCAGAAAGAAAAAGGTAGCCCAGGATTTTTCCGGTACGCATGCGAAGGTAAGAAAAAATCATTCCAGGAACACTTAGCTTGAGAGCATTCTTGATATGCGAAACATTGAGCTTCTCGTTTAGAAATCTACCCCCGTTTCGCTTCACAGTCATAGAAAATAGAAGAGGGTTTCGCTTGATTTCCTCCGGATGCAGATCTGCCAGCAGGGATGCGGTCCAGGCCGGATAGATTCTGAGAGGGCAGTCCGGATATACCGTACCTGCAATGAATCGTAGAAAAAATCCTTTGAGCCAGCCATAAGGGTTTCGCATGCGATAATCCACAGCCTGCACTGCGAAATGCTTCTTTCCCATATTCTTTTCTTCCTGGATGAAGCGATCCAGGAGCGGCATGCAAAGCGAAGGGTCTACCGTGCCCCGGGAAAAATCCACAATGACCTTTCTTCCCCTGCTGAATGCCAGACCGGATCTTAGAGCACCATAGGGCCCTGTGGGACGATAATGATCCACCTTGCGAATAGCATCTGCCTGAAGATTCAATGGCGGTGGATCCAGGTGCGAATCTTCCACGTAAACCAGTTGAGCGTCGTCGAATTTTTTTTCTTTTAGAAACGAATCCCAGGAAATGAGCATTCTGGCTGCATCGTTGCGATCCTCCGGCATGAGCATGACCACGCTTATGCCTGTACGACTGGAAAGGGATTGAGAGAATTTCTTCTGTAATACTACGAACAGCCCTTTTCCACGAGGAAAGGATAGAGCAGGAAAGGTGGCGAGTCTGCCGGCACGGAAAATTCGCTGAAACCAGGAGGCGGGAACAGGCAACCCTTCCGAGGTGGGTAGAATCTTCTGACCGGATTTGATAGAGCTGGAAAAAAGGATTCGAAAGCCGGTTCCTTCGCAGGCCTGGCGCAATCCCTTTGCAGTCCAGTGTTCTCTGGAAAGAATCATCACTGCGATTCCGCCGGGAGCCAGAGTTTCCAGCTGCCCGGTAAGCTGCCTGGAATCTCGGGCTGCATCGTCACCATCCAGATAGATGCCATCCAGGCTGGAGGAGGGGGCAAAATCCATGGGGATGGGACTGGTCCGATCAGGAAAAAGTGCAGCCAGTTCCGGTCTGGACGGAGGATAGCCCACCCTTTCGGTCCAGGGTGGCAGAAAGGATTCAATGATTCTTCGGGTGAGCGTTTTTTCCAGACTCATGGTGCTTGTAAGTAGTGTATATATTCGGCTATGGTATTCAAATGCTCGGGCGGGATGTTTTGATAGGCCTGCATACCTGTTCGGCCACCTTCTACTCCAAATTCAATGGAGTTTCGAATTTCTGAAACGGTGGCTCCGTGTCGGTAGCTTGCCGGATTACGAAAGTCCGGTATGTCAAATCGACCGGAGGAGTTAAGAGGTCCATTGCCATCGCCTTTCAATCCATGACAGGCATGACAGTTGTTTTCTATGAACCGGTCAAAGCCTGGTTGATGCTCTTGTGGAATCTGACTGCGCTGTCTCTGCACTTCCGGGTCGGCCAGAGGATCTCCGCAATAGAGAGTAGAAAGAAGCAGAGCCACAGGCCAGGTAGAAGATTTCATGAACCCACAATTAAATTGTATGGGTTTTCGATAAAGCCTTTAAGCGTTTGTAAGAACCTGGCCCCTTCTGCTCCGTCAATCACTCGGTGATCGCAACTGAGTGTCATGGTGATGGTCTTCTCTATAATAATGCTTCCGTCTTTCACCACCGGCTTATCCACAATGCCACCTACAGCCAGAAGCGCTGCCTCCGGTTCATTGATAATGGCGGAGAATTCCTTAATTCCAAACATTCCCAGATTCGAAATCGTGAACGTTCCGTTGGTAAATTCATCCGGTTTCAATTTTCTGGACCGGGCCCGGTTCACCAGGTCAACGGCGCTTCGGGACAGCTGCATGAGGCTTATTTGATCTGCATTTCGCACATAGGGAGTGATGAGTCCTCCATCAATCGCCACTGCGATGCCGATGTCGATGTTACCATGTTCGAGAACATGATCTTCTCGCCATGAGCTGTTCACTACAGGGTGTCTTTGCAGACTCAGAGCCACTGCACGAGTAATTAGATCGTTCAGAGAGAACTTATGGATTTCCTGACCTTCAGATGCCATCGCCGCCAGATCATCGTTCAGGGATTTGCGCAACTTTAGAATGGACTCTGCATTGAATTCTACAGTTAGATAGAAATGAGGAATATTGTTTTTGGCATCGTGAAGCCTGGAAGCGATTACTTTTCGCATATTGGAAAGCTCAACTTTGCGATCAGGCTTGATTTGAAGATTTCCTCCCCCGGTGGGGCGAGTCTTTTGAAACTCGTTTACATCATCTTCGGTGATAGTTCCTCCCCGACCGGTGGGTTCTATTAAGGAAAGATCGAGGTTCTTTTCCTTTGCTATGCGTCTTGCCAGTGGTGTGGCGCGAACGTTTGCCTTGCTTTTCTTAAACAGTATGCGATGAGCGGGTAGTGCAATCAGTCCATTCTGGGCAGGGGCATCCAGGATGGGCTTCTCTGGACTGCTGATGCGAACATCGGCGGAAGGTTTCAGCTTGCTCCTGGGCTGGCTTTCTTTCTTTGCCGCGGATGTCTTTGCTGCATCCGAGTCTGAGGGGCTGGATCCGGAAGACTGGGAATGCCCGGAGGCTTCTGAGTCAGAGGATTCGGAAGAGCCGGAGTCCCCTGAGGATGCTGATTTCGATGCAGAGCTCTCTGTTTCCGATGGTTTCTGGGACTGCCCGGCACTGTCCTCTTCGGCAGGAGCATTCTTTGCCTGCTCCAGGTCTTTCTTCGCTTTTTCCAGGATATCGGAGATTTCTTCACCCATTTCGCCCAGGACTCCCATGGGAGCTCCCACCGGCAGTCGATCTCCTTCTTCTGCCAGAGTAGCCAGCAGGATTCCTGAATCCAGGGCTTCCATCTCCATCACCGCTTTATCTGTTTCTACTTCTGCGATGACATCCCCGGGATCCACCGAATCTCCTTTGCTGATGGTCCAGCGAACGAAGTTCCCTTCGCTCATAGTAGGGCTTAGCTGTGTCAGTTCGATTAGTTTTGCCATTTTAATTCCTCTGGATGAGCTTTGCGAAGACTCAATTCATTAGCTCCTCGACAGCGGCCAGGATTCTGGATGGATTGGGCAGACTGGCTGCTTCCAGGTTTTTCGCATAAGGCATGGGAACGTCTTCCTGGGTGACACGAAGCACCGGAGCCTGCAGATCATAGAAACAGTTCCTTTGAATGATGTCCGAGACATGGGAACCCACAGATGCCCTGGGCCAGGATTCCTCGATGATCAATGCGCGACCGGTCTTTCGCACGGTTTCGTAGATTGCACTTTCATCCATGGGCCGCAGGCTGCGAAGATCCAGAATCTCAGGATCGTAACCGGCTTTCTGAATGTCTTCCAGAGCTTCGAGAGCAAAATGATATCCCCTGGACCAGCAAATGATGCTGAAGTCTTTACCTTCTTTCTTTAGTTCTGCCTGACCAAGCAGAATCAGGAATTCCTCTTCTGGCACTTCGCCGGTGACGTTGTAAAGAACTTCGCCTTCAATAAATACCACGGGATTGTTGTCGCGTATCGAAGTCTTTAATAAACCCAGCGCATCATAAGGTGTGGAAGGAGTCACCACTTTCAGTCCTGGACAATGCAGATACAGCGACTCCAGTGCCTGGGAATGTTGAGCGGCCAGCATGCCGCCTGCTCCTCCTGGCCCCCGAAAGGTTACCGGAATCGGGAACTGTCCGCCGCTCATATAGAACATCTTCGCCGCGTTGTTATAGAGCTGGTCGAACGCTACCAGGGAAAAGTTCCATGTCATGAATTCTATAATCGGCCTCAGGCCGCACATGGCAGCGCCAATGCCAACTCCGGCGAATCCCTGCTCGGAAATGGGAGTATCTACCACTCTCTCCTCGCCAAATTCCTTGAGCAGTCCCTGGGTGGCTTTATAGGCTCCTTCATAATAACCTACCTCTTCGCCCATCAAAAATACATCTTTGTCGCGCTGCATTTCCTCAAAGATTGCCCGGCGAATGGCTTCCCTGTAGCTGATTTTGGTTTTTCCCATGATAACTGCCTTTTGTGAATAGCTGCTCTTTTACTCTAGGTTATTGTTCTTGATCGAAAATGTCTGTTTATGCGTCTGCCTATGCGGTCCGTGTCTTCTCCGCGTAATCAGGGCGCATAAATGTCTGTATAAAGATCGGAAGGCGGTGGTACTTCGGATTTCTCGGCAAATTCCAGCGCCTGTTCCAGGGTATGACTTACTTCGGATTCCATTCTGGCCAGATCCTTTTCCGGCACTCCACTTTCCATAAGGGTATCGTAGGCGCGACGCAGAGGATCCATCTTTTTGTAGGTCTCTACTTCATCTTTGGTTCTGTATTTCGCAGGATCCGACATGCTATGCCCGCGAAAACGATAGGTGCTGATTTCCAGAAGAGCAGGGCCTTCGCCGGCTCGGGCCGCATCCACATATTTCTTTACCTTTTGTTCTACATCCAGGACATCGCCGCCGCTGAAGTGATCTCGAGGCATATCGTAGGCTACAGCTCGAATACTGACATCGGCCACCGACAGTGAGCGATACTCCGGAGTGCCCATAGAGTAGTGGTTGTTTTCGCATATGAAAATTACCGGAAGATTCCAGAGGCTGGCCAGATTCAATCCTTCATGAAAAGCGCCAATGTTAGCGGCTCCTTCACCAAAGAAACAGATGCATACATTATCTTTTTTACGATAACGTATGGACCAGCCAATTCCGGAAGCCAGAGCCACATGCCCGCCTACAATTCCGTGGCCTCCCATAAAATTCTTCTCTTTGCTGAAAAAGTGCATGGATCCGCCTTTACCCTGGACAATGCCGGTTTTCTTTCCCAGCAATTCTGCCAGCAATGCAGCGGGATCCAGTCCTCTCTGCAATGCATGTCCATGATCCCTGTACGTGCTCACAACATAGTCATCTTCCCTCAGTGCATTCAGGGCACCCACACCCACAGCTTCCTGACCAATGTAAAGATGGCAGAAGCCGCCGAACTTTCCCTGGGCATAAGCTTTGGCCGCAGTTTCCTCAAAACGACGGATCATTAACATTTCTCCGTACATCTTGAGCAGTAGATCCCGGTCATTGCCCTGGACTTTCTTGATGGGTATTTCTTCTGGTAGGGGGATGGAGTGGCTGCGCTCTTTCACGTTTCTGAGTAGAACACCCTGGCCTGTCGTGGGCAAGCGGATTTTTCTGCATTCCCGGGAAGTCATCCATGATTGTCTTTACATGAGCAATCACCGATGGAATTGGATAAGATTGGGTGCACTGCACATCGGAACGAAGTTATGATGCCAAAGAATAGAAGAAATCAGTGGAAACAATTGCTCCAGACCAGCGAAACGATGGGTTATGAATCCTCGGTAGCGTTCTCAAGAAAGGATGCATTGCCAGGTATGCAGAAGAGAATCCTTACATTGCTTTTCATCGTCTCTGTCGGCGTTGCCTGTAGCCCTGCAGGTTCGGATCCGACGAATGGAGCCTCCGAAGCGGAGCTTTATGGAAATACCCAGCCTCATCTATATCTTTCCGGGCAGTTTGATCCTTACTCACATGTAGGCTTTACAACTCTGGAAAAGGCGGGCATACCTGCTTCCAGGAAAGGGATGGTCTTAAGAAAGGAGACCACCGAGGCCCTCAAGAAGATGCTTTTTCGCTTCAAGAAGGATCATCCCAATATTCGATTCTGGGTTCAGAGTGCTACAAGACCATTCAACTCGCAAAAAGGAATCTGGGAAGCGAAGTGGAACGGTCAGCGCAAAGTATCGGGGATGGACCTGCGAACCATTAAGGACCCATTGAAGCGAGCCCGAATGATCCTGGAATACTCCAGTATGCCCGGAACATCTCGTCATCACTGGGGCACTGACTTTGACATTAACAGTTTGAATCCTGCGTACTATCGCAGCGGCACAGGAAAGATCATCTACGAATGGATGCTGGCCAATGCACCTGACTTTGGTTTCTGCCTGGTTTACACCGAAGGAAGGGATGGCGGATATCAATGGGAGCCCTGGCACTGGTCCTACAGACCGCTTTCTGCTCCCATGCTTCGAGACTGGAATCGGCTTTATGATGCGAACAAGATTCGTACAAACTTTTCCGGTTCGGATGCAGCTTTTCATCTGGCTCCGGAATATGTAAATCCCATTGGCGCTGCCTGTAAGTAATCAATAACGTCGCGGTCGGGCTACTCCTGCAGTGCCAGAGATCCGTAGTTCCAGAGTTCCGTAGTCCTGAAGTCCTATTCCATTTCAAGTTTTCGCTTGATGGATGCCGCTACATCAGCCCGGACTTTGGACATATCCAGATGTTTGCCCGGGCACTGAGTATTCTGGAGCTCTCCATGTCCTACGATGCGTTCCGGTGGAATGTTGTATCGCATGGAAAGATTGGTTAAAAGTTGAATCAAAGCTTCGTACTGAAGTGGATGTACATCGTGGTTTTCGAAGTTACCTACCAGGGCTACAGCAATTCCAAGATAATTTACATAAGAAATTCGCGTACTGTAATTCAGGGTGCGCTTCTCCCATAGTCCGCTCACTTCAATCTGGCCGATGGAGGTATTCATACTTCCATTGTTTATCAAGAAATGGTATGCGATATCCGGCCAGCCATGCTTCTTCTTATGGAGTGCCCGATAATACTCCAGGTTTCCGGAATCGCCAGCGGTATGATGAACGACTATAAATCGCCATCGCATTTCCCTCCACATGTAGTCCCCCAGTAAGTACAGAAAGAATACAGCACTGGCAATCAATAGGAACTTGAGCCAGGGGCGACGCTTCTGTGGAATAGGCTCCGGGGGCTGAGGATTGAACCCACGAGTTTTCTGAAATATCCTGGAACTCATGTATCGGTGATATGTTGGAAATGTAATTCTCTCAGAAAAGTGTTTTCTCCTGGAGAATCAGAAAATCCTTCAAGGTTATAGCGTCTATTCTGGATCCGCCAGACGAAACGATAGAATTTTGCCGTACTGGATTTGCAAGTTGAAGCTCTTTTCCAGAGGGCTACTCAGTAGTAGTTCCAGAAAGCAGCGAACCACTCCTCCATGGGTGACTACAATTACATGAGGATTGGTCTGTGAATTCCGGTCAGGCTGAGTTTTCTCAGGCTTCTGGTGAAGCATATTCCAGTAGAAGTGCTTCACTCGCGAATGGAGTTGAAGGTAGCTCTCACCTCCGGGAGGGGCTACATGGGCCAGATCTGCCATCCAGTGCGAAAGCTCTGCTTGCGGGATTTCGTTGTAGTTTCTGCATTCCCACTCTCCAAAGTTAAGCTCCATAAGATTCGAATCCAGCTGCAACTGCAGATCCGACCTTGCATATCGCCCCACCAGGAAGTCTCCCAGGATCCGGCAACGTTTGAGAGGACTGGACCAGATGGCTGCGGGTGATGGACAGATCTTCTGAAGTTCAATGAATATCTGATCGAATTGATCTTCAAAACCGGCTTCAAGATCCAGATCGCTCTGACCGTAACACATTCCGGTAGGTGCCACGGTCTTTGTGTGACGAATCAGATGTAGTTCCATGACATGGCCGCCGTCAGATAGATGCTAACCTCTGTTAGTTGCTGCAACGCTCCCAGAGTGTCGCCTGTATAGCCTCCCAGCCATTTCTGGATGAGGCGAATCCAGTAGAAAGTCATGACCAGAGCAGGAAAGAATCCCAGGATCAGAAGCGGGCGATCATAAAGTATCAGCGCAGAAAATACGAGCGCTGCCAGACCGATGATCCTATATCCCCGGGGAAGGCGAGTGCTTGCCATGGGTTTGGATTTGCTCATGGCGGATGAGCTTGCATTTCGCATGAAATCTACCAGCGAAGAGGCCAGGTAGCGACTGGCCGTATGGGCGAATATTAAGATAAGTGCGAAATCTACGCTACTTTGAGAGGCAATGGAATAACTGGCTGCAAATTTAAAAGCCAGTATGAAGATCAACGCCACAGTTCCAAAGGTGCCAATCCGGCTATCTTTCATTATTTCCAGAATTCGATCCCGACTCCAACCGCCGCCCAGAGCATCCGTGGAATCCGCCAGCCCGTCTTCATGAAATGCTCCTGTGATCCAGATGGATGCTAGCATTGAAAACAGAACAGCAATAGAAGGATGCCAGAAGATCGCACTAGCTAGAAAGATAAGAGCGCAGAACGATCCTACCAGAACACCAATCCAGGGAAAATAGGCTCTGGATAGCTGCAGTTTTTCCGGGTTATGGTCTACTTGAAAGGGAAGAGGAATCCTGGTATAGAAAGTCCAGGCGATGCATAGCAGATTCAAATGATGCTTGAGCCAGTTTAGCACGATACTTATCTCTTATCTTCAATGAAGGGCTACGATTCGTCGGAAGCCTACTTTCGCGGGAATAAACCCTGGATCCTGAGCCAAAGATCTTCGAAGGGCTTTAGCTGTATCTCCTCCGGAAACCCCGGTGCATGGAATGCTGGTGCCCTTGACCTGTAACCCTGAAATCTATCCCTGGCTGGAGCTCGAGACGCCTGCACTTTCAAAACTGGCCATTTCATTCAGAAAGGCCACAGCGCTTCGCACAATCGGATAGGCCAGCGCACATCCAGTGGCTTCACCCAATCTCATTTCCAAATCCAGCAGTGGTTCGGCTCCCAGTATTTTCAGCAAATGTGCATGTCCCTTTTCCCGGGACTTATGGCAGAACACAGCAGAAGAGAGAATTTCTGGATTTCGCCGGTACGCAATGAGAAAGGCTGCACCAGATATGAAACCATCGATCAAAAGAAGCATCCCCTGTTCGTAGGCTTCGGTCATGGCTGCACTCATCTGTGCGATTTCAAAACCTCCGAAGGCAAGGAGCACTTCCAGAGGATCGGATACGTCCGGCCTTCGAGCTCTGGCTTTCTGCAGAATCTTGAGTTTTTCCAGCTGACCGTCTTCTTCCAGGCCGGTGCCAGCACCCACGCAGTCCTTCAGTGTCAGATCGCTCAGACAATGTAGTATGAGGCTGGCGCTGGAAGTGTTTCCAATGCCCATTTCCCCAAAACCAATGACGTTGCTTCCTCGCATGCGCAGCCGATGGATCAATGCAATGGCCTGCTCTTCGCAGAACTTCCATTGATCGGAACTGATGGCATCTTCCACGGTGTAGTCGGCGGTGCCTTCGCCTGCACGCATAGAAAGTAAATTTGGATGATTGATGGCCGGACCCGCAATTCCGCAATCAGCGACAAGGAGTTCCATCCCTGCGTGACGTGCGAATACGTTGATGGCCGCACCTCCATTCAGGAAGTTTTGCACCATCTGGGCGGTGACTTCTCTGGGAAAGGCGCTGATGCTATGAACGGAAGCACCGTGGTCTGCCGCGAACACTACGATGGTGGGTCGATTCAAAAAAGGCGTAGTAGTTCTTTGAAGCTTTGCGATCTGGAAGGCCAGTTTTTCCAGTTGTCCCAGGGAACCCGGAGGCTTGGTTTTTCCATCAATGCAGGCCTGAATTTGCAGGCAGAGCTCATCCTCAGAAACGGAGGAAAGGGAATCCAGTTCTTTTCCTTCCGGTTGATTCAAGATCTCTCCGGTGGCATCGCTGCGAGAGTTCATACAGTATCTCTCTGCATCATTGCGCGCACCGGTAAAACTGTAAACAGGCACCGGACCATGGGCCCGGCCACCTGTAGTTGGTCAAACTCAACAATGAAATCAAGCAGCCGAAACCACTGTTTCCCGGTTACTATAGATCTGAACCATGCGAACGGCTCCCAGAAGAACACCTGAATAGATCAGATCTCCGGCCAGGGTATTCCAGAAGAATGGAATGGCATTGATGTAGCACAGTGCCAGGCCAGAAAAGCTATGAGCATACATTCCGCTAAATGCGAAAACTGCAAGGTTGGAAATAGCAAAAAATGCAATGGAAGATCCAAGGCTGGCTACAGGCACTCCTGTAAAAAAGCTTTTGTTATCTCGATTTCGCAGCATTCCGCCTGCAAATACTGACATCATCAATCCGCCATATACGGCCAGGCGAAGCTCCATGCTTTCAATTCCAATCAGTAGATCGCTGATCAGCATGGCTACCATGACGATGGAAAGTCCCCATTTACGGCTGGCGAAGATGTATCCACCCATCATGCCCAGGGCTGCGATGGGAGCGAAGTTTGCAGGATGGGGTGCAATTCTGGCTACTACTGCAAAGCCAATCATTCCTGCGATAAGCAGTGCATTTAATGCAATTTGTTTCTTATTTGTTTCCATGTTTTTCTCCTCAATTATTTCTGAATCGAAGCTGATTATTCCGCAGCTTCTTCCGGATTGGCTGCAGATTCACCGCAGCTTTTTCTGTTTTCGTATGTAAGATAGCACCAGCGAACACTGTCTCCGTTCTTAACTTTCATGGAGCCCACACCCAGGTTGGCCATTTTTCCATTAACTGCATAGATCCAGTATTTGCCTTTCGCGTCATCACTGGAGGGGGCAACGCCCTGGATGGTGGTGATCAGCGCTTTCTCTCCATCTCCTTCTTTCTTGAACGTAAGTAGATTTTCGTCACTGGCTTTCTGCATTAGATCCAGTACAGTGCCTTCAATCTTAACGCTTGCTTCGATGGGAGCAGCATCCGGAAGTTCCACCCGAAGGCTCACTCCGTCGGCTCCAGTAATTTCCGATTTCTGGGGCTCCTGGCCACAGGCTACTATGGCAGTAGCCAGAATGATAGTTAGTGCAATTTGTTTCATCATGTTCACTCTCCGTGCAATGGTTTTTCTATTCGCTGTCATTTCAATCTATTCCTGTGCCTATTTCCCGGGATTCATGCTCCTGACGCTTTCTATCGATTGGTGACGCTCCTGGCCACCACTCCATCTATGTCTGCTTTCTGATCAAAGGAATCCGAAGCCAGAGGATAGGAGCTATTGTTTCGAGAATAAGCAGTGGTAAGTCGGATGTAAACAAAACCAGAGCTGCGAATACTGTCCCTTAAGGTAGTGTTACAGCCACTACCGGAATTTCCAAAGCTGGAGGAATCCAGATCAAATCCATCGCCACCGCCTTTTAGATGGGTGCCGTAGCCATCTGTGGTTTCCGTAAACAGGTCTGCAGCCGTCAGGGAATTTGCATCGCTCTGTTTAAAAACTACCGGTGTGATGCCAGCCAGATCCGAGTAGTTCGCCGGGTTCCTGAGATCTGTTGCGCTAGAACTTCCGCTGTAGGTTGGATTCCAGCCGCACCAGTTATTACCATCGATGGATACCTCTACTATCACTGGCTCCAGGAATCGGCTGTTGGGATTCGTTCCATGCAGAAATGCATTCTCGTATACCACAAAGTCGATGCCAGTTGCATTCGTTACCCTTTTGCCCGTCCATTCCAGCACAATGCAGGTTTCTCCGCTTTCGCATTCGCTGGAGCTGCCCGTAGAATAGACGTCGGTAGAACCGGTGGTCCATCCGCCACCACAGATCTTGTTTGTAGCTTTCGTGGGATCTCCAAACACCCCTGCATCCAATGCAGCATTCACCGAATTATCCGCAAGATAGGCACCGGAAGCAAAAGGCCATTGCTCCAGGCAGGCCTGAGCACCGGAGCCTCCCGACGGTATGGCAGCCGCCAGAAGAGCGGAGTTGTCACCGCCCCCTGTAGGGGTACAGGAGGTGGTAACTCCGATGAGAATTCCTATACACAGAAGGAATCGTGTGAATGTTGCAAATGAGATTCTCATTCTTTGCGGTCCATTCTGGTCCGGAAACAGACAAAATCTCCTTCCATTGGAGTTTTGCCTATTCATATCTCTTTGAGCGAAATTGCGTAACATGGTGCTTACAAGGATCTATTGATTTGACACTTGCTCCAGGCGACTCCAGGAAGATCCACCGCACCCGCTCGATTCAGGTGTACTACGATCAGTATTATCTGCAACTTCCTTGGCGGCAGCGATTGAATCTTTCGCATCAAAAATTGTACATGTCCAGTAAACTTCCTTTCCGTTGAATGTGCTCTTAAAGAATAGGCCCTTAAAATACTTTCCCTTAAAACTATCGCCTGAATAGCATGCACCGTTATTCGGAGGATTTTGGCTGATGAAGGTACCTTCTGTATTGTTGAAGCTAACTAGCCGCACACATGTACTATATCCCGAACCATCCGTGAGCCATATTCCAGTGGCATCGCTTTCAGCAGAAATGGTCTCCACGGAATTGGCCGAAGCCCCACTTCCGGTAAAGCCATTCCAAACTCCGTTCAGTGCGAATTCACCGGCATTCTCGAGTATGACACCTGTCAGCAACCCTTGTAGCAAAGCGTCCTGCTCGGCTTCGGAGGAATCTTCCTGAAGGCCAATCAGATTGCAGTTAGTAATTAAAGTGGCAGCCATAATCAGGGCCACCGGTGTTGAAAAACGTTTCATTGTTTTCTCCCGTTTTAGTTTAGTCCCGGGAGATTCAAGGATCGGCGCCTGATCAGAGAATGCCCCGGTACTTTCCTCCGGGGCCCCTCAAGCGCGAATGCGTTTTGAGATGCAGTAGCCGTATTTCGCGCCGGCCTGGCTGCAGGGAAGATCTGGCTAAGGTCCGGTATACGTTGGACCATCACAGTTGCGCGTCAGCAGGGGATTTGCACCCCTTTCCTCCCAGAAGAAAGAC
>MDSW01107068.1_pt1 | contig 130342 bp, 123 predicted proteins | sample 811171 | NCBI WGS metagenome assembly MDSW01 (sample SAMN05326641, study PRJNA326480) | marine metagenome | isolation source: seawater | place: Atlantic Ocean: North West | collected 2012 | reverse complement strand
TTGAAGAGAGTTATCATCGCCATCCACAGGTAATTACAGCATCAGAGCTATCCCGAAGGCTTGAAATCAATTATCGCACTGCCCTGCTTCTCAAACGCCGTATCCAACTACTGGCATCTGAGCAGCTGAAACGGATTTATCCGCTCATCCGGCAGGAACTCGAAACAGCCTTTCCACGCCCTTACAAACTGCCCGCAGAAGGCAATGATGTGAGGCCTGAAACTATAGATCGGCCTGTAGTCCATGCAGACACAATGGTATTATTCTCAGCCTCTCAAAGGGCAAATAAAGGCCGTAAACGCCATAGAAACAGGGGTTTGACCTCATCCATATACCTGTCCGAGCGCCTTGGAGGACACCAGATTGGAACGCTCTGCCACGTCATGGGGACCAAACAGGGCTGGGTGCTCATAGACAGTGTGCCTGACCTGCGCGCCAATACTGTGGGCCCTATCATCCGGGACAGACTGCCCAGAAACACCGCTATATTCACTGACGAAGCCTACACCTGGCTCTACCGCATTTACCCCAACCACCGCATGGTAAATCATTCGAAGAAGAGCGCTGACCGCCGCTTCAAATACGCACGGGACCGCTGGTGCCAGAACGGTGTCCACAACCAGGTATCTGAGGGCCTGAACGGATCGCTCAAAAAAGCTATGCGCGCCTACAGTTATTTCAGGCCGCAATACTCGACGCTCTATCTCAATGAGTGGGCGTTCTTCAAGAACCTGCGCTATTTCGGGCTGGAAAGGCTGGCAGAAAATAGTTTAGCGGCAGAAAACCCGGTTGCAAGAAGAAGTCGTACTGGTTGTTTGATTGAATCTGCACGGGATTCCGCCGAAGGCGGAAACGGCCCCTGTGGGGCCAGTGCAGATTCAATTAAACAACCAATTCCTCTTCCCCGCCTCGGGCCACGACTATCTCCCCGGCGTCTTCGAGCTTTCGAATGATGTTTACAATCTTTTGCTGGCAGTCTTCCACGTCTTTTAGTCGCACAGGTCCCATGAAGTCCATGTCTTCGCGCAGAAGCGATGCGGCCCGCTTGGACATGTTCTTGAAGATCTTTTCCTGCACTTCCGGATCTACGGACTTGAGCGCTTTGGCCAGTTCCTGGTTGTCTACTTCGCGAAGCACTCGCTGAATGGCCCGGTCGTCCAGAAGAACAATATCCTCGAAGACAAACATCTTCTTTTTGATCTCTTCGGCCAGTTCCGGATCTTCTTCTTCCAGAGCTTCGATAATGGTCTTTTCCGTTCCCCGGTCTACAAGGTTCAGAACTTCTACCACTGCATCGATACCACCGGCCTGGCTGTAGTCTTCGCTGGCCAGAGTCGATAGCTTTCGCTCCAGAACTCGTTCCACTTCCCGAAGAACATCCGGCGAAACACGTTCCATGGTGGCGATCCGCCGGGCTACATCGGCCTGGATCTGATGCGGCAAACTCGAAAGAATAAGAGCCGCCTTTTGAGGCTCAAGATAACAGAGAATAAGAGCGATGGTTTGCGGATGCTCGTTTTGAATAAAGTTCAGAAGATGTTGCGGGTCGGTTCGACGAATAAAGTCAAAAGGTCGAACCTGCAGACTGGAAGTCAGTCGGTTGATGATGTCGATGGCTTTCTGGGTTCCCAGAGCCCGTTCCAGAACGTCCCGGGCATAATCGATACCGCCAGAAGTGATGAACTCCTGGGCCATCATCATTTCGTTGAACTCCATCAGGACAGTTTCTTTGTCCTCCGGAGTTACCTTGTCCAGGCGCGCCATTTCAAAGGTTAGCGCCTCGATTTCGTCTTCGCGCAAATGCTTGAAGATCTCGGATGCCACATCGGGCCCCAGCGTAACCAGGAATATGGCGGCCTTCTGCCGACCGTTCAGCTCTCTTTTCTTTCCAGCAGTGGCCATGGTCTTATTTATTTTCGGGACATTGGGCTCAAAAAGCAATACATTTCCCGATCCGACATAACTTCCTGAAACTGCCAGGCCAAACGGTCTGGATTTCGGCATCGCTGGACCGGGGAGGCTCGGTTGCGGCCAACGTTGAACCGGGCAGGCACGGTTGCGGCCATCGACAGGGATTCAGGCAAATACTACGGATTCCAGCGATTTCGAATTGGTCGTCGGCGCGGGCCCCGGAGCCCGGCGCCTGTACAGAGTCGTGCAGAGTAGATTCAGGATAACCCCTTGCACTTTGAGTCGTTGGCGGCCAGCCCCCTACAAGAAAGGCCCGGCTGAAACCGGGCCCTCTATCCGGCCAACCGGAGGCCTCTATCTGACATTTCGGCGGTGCCAGCGCGGCGGCGCCGGGCTGATGCCGGCGCTCGGAGCACTAACGGGTGGTCCCTTTATCAGGTCTCCTCGCTGAGCCAGGTCCTGAGTAGTTTGGCTACCTGATCGGGCTTTTCCCTGGCCAGGTTGATGGCATTTTCCAGCATCTCCCGCCTTGCCTTTTCATCCACAGAGAGCTCCACTTCGGCGGCCCCTTCATCGGCCACTCGCAGGGCTGCTTCCCGCATCAGTTGCTGTTGGGCAGCCAGTTCTTCTTCGCGCAACCGGCGACGACGAGCGATCTCTTTCTTTATGGCTCGATAGAGCAGATAGATCAGGATAAAGGCCGCCAGAGCTACCGCCGAAACAATGAGCAATCGCTGAATCATGAGTTTCTGGCGCAGGGCCGCATCTTCGGCTTCGTGCTCGGCGGAACGGTCTTTCTGCAGATGCTCCACTACAATCTGATCGCCCCGGGAGCGTTTATATAGAAGGGAAGCCTTCAGCAGGTTCTCCAGGGTCTTCAGTTCTTCTTCCGTGGGAGCCTGGTACTCGCGGATGTAACCGGATCCATCTTCCTTTACGCCTTTGCGAAGCCAGATACCGTCCACCATGACGGCTACGGATCGGGCTTTCTCTTCCCAGGGCTGTCGCTCAATCTTTTTGTCGGTGCGATTGTAATCGTAGTTTCGAATTACATCGTTGTTCCCATATTCAGATCGTTGATAATCCTGATCGCGGTAGCCCGGAGGCAGCTGCGATTCGGTGCCGGTAGGACCGCCGGGAGTAAAACCGTTTCCGCGAAATCGTTCCTGTCGAGCATTCTCGGAAAGAACCAGGGTTCCATTGGGCATTAGTTCGCGATCTGGATAAGGAGTTTCCGGGTTTTCAGGAGTCGCTTCCACCGGGCTCACCAGGTGCTGCTCTTCGCTTACTTTATCCCAGTTGACATCCAGGGCAACACGAACGATGGAGATTCGGTCCTCTTCATAGAATTCGTGCAAGCTGCCTTTGAGTTCCTCGGTCCATTTCTTACGAATCTGCTCTTCGAATTGCTTCTTGCGGTCTACCAGGTCAAGTTCGCGCTGGGCCTGATCGATTTCGTCGGGCTCCATGAACTGCTTGCCGTACTGGTCCGTGATCGTAATGTCCTCGCGCTTCAGTTTGGGAACGGCTCTATAGATGAGGTTTTTGATTCCCAGAACTTGCTTCCGGCTGATGTTTTCCTGCCCCGGTTCCAGAATCAGCATTACCGAGGCTTTTACGGGATCACGGTCGGTGAGGAAATTATTGCTCTTCGGAATAGCCAGCTCTACGTTTGCCTTTTTGACAAACTCGAGGCTCATTAACATCTTCTCCAGGGAGCCTTTGATGGCGCGATGGAGCTTTACGTCTTTGTCGAACGTGGTCTCATCCCACCTGGACATGTTAAAGATTTCCCAGCCCTCTACCCCTACCGGGATCAGGTTGTCCTGGGCAAGCTTTGTAATGATTTCCTGGCGGTCCGTGCTGCTTACGTAGATCGTAGAAGTTCCGCTACCGGACCAGTCATAGCCCATGGCATCCAGGCTTTCGGAGATGCTGGCATACTCCTGCGGGCTGAGATCTGTGTCATACAGCCGTATCATTTCCGGCTTCTGGGAGTAATTACCCATTGCAAAGAAGGCAATGATTGTGACGGCAATGACAGCACCGATGGTGATCTTCTTTATGTTATCCAGACCATTCCAGAACTCGGTGATTTGATTCAATATTCGCTGAAGACTCTCTGGCATCCTCTTCCTCCCGATGACGGATCGGAATGGGTATATTATGTCACTTTATGCAGTACAGCACTTTTTTTCTAAGAGCTAATTTTATTTTACTAAACAGGCATCGAGTACTATCCATCCGTGCAGTGATGCGACGTCGGGTTAGCCGCCAGCTGAACAGGCACTGTTTAATCCAGCGCGCACCGCCAGGAGGGAGCGCCCCCTGGCGAAATCAGCTATTATCGACCGGCTGTAAGTTCGCGAATCGTTCGAACAAAACCGTCCGCCACAGTCTTGGTCAGGTTGAGTGCGAACTTGGACTTCTGAGCCGCAATCATTACATCGTGCACTTCCACGGAGTCGGGATCATATATGGACTGGCGAGTAAGCTCTTTGGATCGAGTGTTTAATTGTTCCACCTGCCCCAGAGCCTGGGTTAGAGCGTCGGAGAAATTCGTAACTACTTTGTTTGGATCAGGGGGAACGGAAGCGATCTGCATATGCCGATCATGCCCCTTATTCATCTGCAGAGGATTGGTGGTCTGGGCGCCCACCGGTCTTGGTATCATAGAAGATGTTTGAATGCCAGTTGTGGAGAAAATATCCATTAATCACTGGCTCGGCAGGGCCCAGAAATCCCATAAGCATTTTTTTTCAGATGCTGGAAAGATCAGCAGTTTTTCCCGTTCCAGAAGGTCCGGCTTTTCAGAATCGATCCGGTTTCAGGGCTCTCACTGGGCGCCGGCGCTAGCAGGGAGAATCAGGCTCTTCCCAGCTCCAGGGCTTTTTGAAACATTTGCTTGGCGCCTGTGATCACCTGTGCGTTGGCCTCGTAGGAACGCGAAGCAGTAATCATATCCGTCATTTCGGTTACAACATTTACGTTAGGATATTCTACGTAGCCCTTCTTTTCTCCGATCTTGATCGCATCCGGATGCGAAGGATCATAGACCATTCGCAGCGGACTCATATCCTTCACAATTCTGGAGACTTTCACGCCCCGGCCCATACCGGTTTCCAGCCCGTTGGGATAGATGGGCGCACGCCAGATGTTTCGTAAATTGATCGGAGTCATCACAACCTGGTCGCGGCGAAACGGTCCATCCCCGGAGGCATTCCGGGTGGTGTTGATGTTTGCGATGTTGTTAGAAATCACATCCAGCTTGAGCCGTTGTGCGCTCAACCCGGAGGCGGCAATATCCATGGATGTAAACATTCCCATAATTCTTTCCTGTTCTCTATCGTCGGATGGGCCACTCAGCCGTACCCGGCTGGCTTCGCCGGTCCCAGAGCTTCCGGCCTCATGAGGTTCCCCTGGCCATTATCGTTTTCAGGCCTTTATTCTAAGCCATTCTAATATAACTGTTCCAGCCGCTGAACGTAGAACCGATTCGATCAATCATCAGCTGATACTGCATCTGATTCTTCACCAGATTCATCACTTCCTGCTCAATATCTACGTTGTTGCCGTCATTTCGCATGGTGCTCAAATAGTCTGTATGCACCGCCGGTCCTACTTTTCTATAGTCCAGCGGCTCGCGTCTTGCCACATGCCCGGGATTGTTCGTATGCAGCGTGGGTTCTTCGGCAGCCGCTTTCTCCGAGTCCAGGGCCCTCTTGAGATTCATTTCAAAGGAAACCTCGGAGCGCTTGAATCCGGGAACATCTACGTTGGCGATGTTGTTTGCGATCACCTCTCGGCGCACCGTGGAAGTCCGAAGACCGGCTTCCAGCATATCCAGTGTACGGGTCTGAAACATATCTAATTTGTGGATCGGCATTCCACAGGAATGGATAAGCGTTTTTGCCGAGAATCCGCTAATCCAGGGCGCCGGGGCGCTGCCAGAATTGGAAAATGGCTGGGAGAAAAGCCCGGGATGGTACGGCAATCATTCAGGAGAAAGCCTTGAAGCCACAGATTTCGCCGATTGCTCTGCGTTACGCCCGGAAGTTGCGGCCCATGCCCGATTTCCACCCTCAAAAAGTCCTTTTCCTGCACCCGGTTGCTTTCGAGATTATAGAATGCATCATCTAAAGAAACTGACCTTACTTATTCTTCCGGCCATGCTCTATTGCAGCACCCCGGGGGGAATGCAAAGGGATTCTCGTGCCGAAGATCCTTCGGTAGCCGGAACAGAAGCAACCGCCGCCACTCAGGATTGGCTTTATGGCTCCTGGACAATGGACAAAGAAAAGACGGTCCGTAGAATGCTCCAGGTAAACGGTCAGGACTTTGATTCCTATAGCAGGGACCAGCAGCAAACCATCATGGAGCAGTTTAACCTGGATCTTCGGGTTGACCTGGCCCCTTCCAGCTGGAACGCCGAGTTCCGTGAAGGCGCCCGTAGCAACAGCGGCAAGGGTAAGGCCGAATACACCAACGACGGAGATACACTGATCGTTTCCATGACCGAGGTTCTGGACGACGGCACCGTCAAGGTGGATCGGCTTCAGATCTATCGGCTGGGACCGGATCTGCTGCGAATGCGCTTCATTGAAGAATCCGAGGATGTTTCCTTCATCCTGGAAAGGCAATAGCGTCCTTTCCTTCCGGGATAATTACCGGGATTAGCGGGCCGCAAGGCCTGCAATGGACGGTTCCTATTTTGTCGAGCTTCCGGGGCAATGCCTCCGCATGGGTTGCTCCGGGAGTGAATAAGGAGCACACGAGCGGCGGGCTTCATAAAATTTCCTTTTCCGGATAGCCGGGACTGATCCATTGAGTTCAATCAGGAAGGCAACCTGTGGGGGACGGTTTCCCCGCCCTCTCGGTCCGGCAGAGGTACAGGCCCAAAAGCCACAGAATCGTGAACCGGTATCAAACTATGGAATAAACTTGCACATGAATCGCATTCTACCCGTACTATTGATGACGCTTCTTGCCATGTGCATGGAGCCGCAAGTGATTCAGAACTATCCGGATTATGAGCCACAGCACCGAATTGCCATTGTTCGCAAACCGGGCTTCACCGTGGCGGTTTCGGAAAGCCAGCGATGGGGCGACACACTCAAGCTAACGCCGGGAAAATACCTGATCGAGTTCCGCGAAAAGTTCACCAGTATCAAAGGGGCGGCTATCTGCCAGCTGGAGCCCGGAGGGATCTACGACATCGAAATCGTGCGAAAGCGCTATATGAAAATGAGCGGTAGATACGTCTACGAAGGCGAATGCAGGCGAAGCAATGAGCCTCTGCCCCCGGAGCAGTATGAGCTACCCGAAGATGACGACGATTCGGACCAGTCCGGCAGTCGGGACACGGATGACGATAGTCGAAAGGATAACGATGATTCCTCCGACGAAAATCGAGACCCGATTCCGAACGATACGGATTCCGGGCTGGATAGTACCCAGGACTCGGAGGTCCGTCCGTTAAGTCCCGAGGAAGAAGACGTTACAAGCGACGATCCCATGCTTAACCCGGCCCCTTCCGAATTAAGAGAAGACAAAGACTCAAAGGATGGCGATCCGGAGTAAGGCCCAGGTCCGTTCCCGGATATACGGTCCGTTGGAGCCATCCCTATTTCGGACGCCCGTAGTAAATGAAAAAAGCACTGAAGTACATAGTCCTTCCCCTGTTGGCCCTGCTGCTACTTACCGAAGCCTTTTTGCGGAGGCAGCCGGCCATCAGCGCCAGCGTCCAGGAGCGAAGAATGCACTGCATGGACAAGACCGGGCTAATCTTTCTGTGCGAAAACCAGTCCAGACAGTTGCAGGGACCCATGGGTAGCAAATGGATGCTCTCTACCAACCGGTACGGCGAGCGAATTACGCATCCTCTGGAATTGGCCAAAGACTCTCCCCTTGCAGAAAGTAATCCAACGGTAAAGGAAGTCTGGGTTATGGGCGATTCCATCTCCATGGGATATCTTCTATCGGACCCCTACAGCCCGCCTTATTTGCTATCCCGGCTAACGGGAATACGCACAAGGAATCTGGGAGTGGATTCCCTGGGCACCCGGGGAATTCGCATCCGTCTGGAGGATGCGCTGGAATACCGTGCAATCAAGCCGGAGCATATTTTCTGGATCTATAATGTATCCGATTATATGGACGATTTTCGCGAAGAGAAGCTACTCAAAAACCGCTTGTATCGCTTCGCGTACCGATTGCACTTTAATCTGGCCAAAGCTTCCTATCTCTACGCACTTACCCGAATGCAGCCGCAGACCACCGTTTCCGATACGATCCAGGATCCGGCCTCTGACGCCGAAAAAGAACCGGAACTACAGATTCCCGACGACCATCCTACTGTAAAACATCTACGAGACTTCGCCGCCTTTATCAAAGACCATGAACTGCCGGTGACCGTCATCTTCTATCCAGGTATGCTTCCTTCCGGCAAGGCGGATACGGATGACCCGTACAGAAAGAAAAGTATGGAAGTGTTGAAAGAAGCTGGCATCGAGATTATGGACCTTACAAAACCATTCGTGGAAGGCGAAAACATGTATATCGCCGGAAACGGACACCCCACGGAACGCGCTGCAGCGGTATTCGCATCTGCAATGGCCGGCAAACTGGCCATGAGTCATCCTCTAGAACTGGAGAAGAAATTGGGCACCGCGGGCTTCTGGAAAGAGCTCTGAGCCTTCACTCATCTGGTCAAGGCGAACGACTCAACAGATGAGATAGTCCCCGGGCCATCGGTATCTGGTTCTCATCCGGAGCAGTCCTCCGGACCGGGGCATTGTCCTTGCCGAACAATCAGTCTAACCCTGCAGCTTCTCTTCCTCGTTGGCCGCATCCATCTCTTCCAGGATTTCCTGCTTCTTTTCCAGACGGATTAGAGTCCGCGCCAGCATCTCGCCGATGTAATGGTCCGGCATGACAATGCCGTCGGCCCCGGCTTCTCGTAGCTTCTGGGCTCGCTGGGAATCGTCAGCGGTGGCCAGTATGGCCGCCTGAGGCGCCAGGCTTCGGCACAAATTCACCAGGCGAAGATTGCTGGTTCCTTTCAGGAGGAGGTCCGGTATCGTTATGAAGATCACTCGCGCCCTTTGCAGTCCAATGTGTTCCAGGGTGGAGCGATCGCTCAGATCGCCAAAGACTCCCTGCACCGGATAGTGTTGCAGTTGCAACAGGATCTCCCGGTTGAAGTCTACCACGGTAACCTTCTCCAGGAGTTCCGGTTTGTGGCTCATCAGCGAATCCACCATGGACTGAGCTCCCCGGTGATAGCCGAGAATGAAAATACTTCGTTCCTTTTTCGGGGCGACCTCTTCTTCTGAATCCGGGGCGCTGGCCAGTCCCCCTTCGATGAGGCCCTTTCGCATCTTTCGCTTCGCATTCCAACGATGAAAAACCCCGTAGATCTTATGGTTATACTTAATGCTGTAGGCAGACAGAATGGAAGTCAGTACCATTCCATATAGAAGAGCCGACATCAGACTCTTGTCGATGTGCTCCAGACTCAATCCCACCGCAGCAATGACCAGGGAGAATTCGCTGAACTGAGTCAAATTGATGCTACTTAGAAAGCCGGTTCGGCCGGAACCGCCACCCAGACGCACCAGGGGATACACAATCAACGGTCGCGAAACAAAGAGAAAAATCACCAGAAACAAAAGATACATCATACTACCGGGGTCCGGCAGCGGGATTTTCATCCCCAGAGAAACGAAAAACAAAGTCAAAAAGACGTCCCTTAGAGGAAGAACCCGGGCCGTAACATGCAAGCTGTAGGGATAGTTTGAAATAGCCAGGCCCGCAATAAGCGCTCCCATTTCCACGGACAGATTCATGGCTCCAGCCAAACCGGACATGGTTACCGCCCATCCGATAGCTGCCGAAACCACCATTTCCGGACTACGGTCCAGCCGGGCAAATATCCAGCGTAGCACATACTTGCTGAATAGAAAACCGGCTACGGTGATCACCACGGTAAGTAGCAGAGATCTGAGCACCGGCCAAAAACCCGGGGTATTCAGCGATGGCTGCAACGCCAGGATGATGATGGCCCAGATATCCTGAAAAATCAGTATACCCAGGGAAACCCGGCCATGCAGCGAATCCAGTTCGTATTTATCGTACAACGATTTGACAACAATGGCCGTGGAACTCAGCGAACCAAAAATAGCCAGATACAGCACGCGATGGTCTTCCATGGCCAGACCGGTAACCAGCGAGAAAAAGACCAGTCCCATGACCACCGATATGGCGAACTGCCCCAGACCTGTAGTGAGAAGCAGCTTGCCGCTTCGCAGGATCATGTTTGGATTGATCTCCAGGCCAATGATGAACAAGAGCAGTATCAATCCAATCTCGGAAATCAGATCGATATGCTCCGGATCTTTCACCAGTTGCGGGCCGATTTCCGGTCCGATAATGATTCCCGCCAGCAAATAGGCAACGATCAGCGGCTGACCGGCCCGGTAGGCCAGAATCCCCAGAATCGAAGCCACTACAATGGCCAGTCCTATGTCTGCCAGAAATGCATGCATACGGATCGCTCAGAATTGAAAATAGATGAACTGCTGACTGACGGTAACGCTGTAAATGATGAAGGCGATAGAAAGCAGGGCAGCAATCAACCCTATCTGAATCACAGAAGATTGCAGTAAACGATTGTTCTCCAGAAAACCAGGTTTATTCACCTGCAGACCTTCGATCAGAAACAATACTGCAGCAAGACCAATTATGGTAAGCGGCAGGTCTGGCGATAACCCTTCCCGGAAAGTAAACAGATTCCCGAAAATATGAAATCCTACTTCGATGGCGCTTCCGTACTCAGGCAGAGGCTTCGCACGGAAAAACAGGATAGCGATGGCAAAAACAAAAAAGGTATAGAAGTTGCGGATAGGCAATGGTATTCGATCAAAGCCGGCCTTAATCGATGAAAACGAAAACAGGTACCGTTCTGCCACCATGAAGAGCCCGTGGATGCCTCCCCAGAAAATGAAGTTCCAGTCGGCTCCGTGCCAGAGACCGCTTATTAGCATGACCATGAACACATTAAAGTAGGCCCGGCTTACCCCTACCCGGCTTCCCCCCAGCGGAATATAAACGTAGTCACGCAACCAGCTGGAAAAGGAAATATGCCATCGTCGCCAGAACTCGGTCATACTGGTGGAAAAGAACGGCCGGTCGAAGTTTTCCGGAACTCGAAATCCCAGAACCCGTGCCGTACCGATGGCGATGTCCGAGTAGCCCGAGAAATCGCAATAGATCTGCACAGCATGGAAGAAAACCGCAATCCACAGACTTCCCGAGCTGTACGCGCCGGGATCGGCGTACACGGTGTCTACGTATGGACCCAGTTGATCGGCGATGAAGGTCTTCTTGAAGACCCCCATTGTAAGTCTCTGCATACCCAGGCGAAAATCGTCCAGGTTGAAAACATGGCGCTGCTCAAATTGATCGATTAGATCCTTCGCACGAATGATGGGTCCGGCCACAAGCTGGGGAAAAAAACTAAGATATAGGCCAAATCGATACCCGCTCTTTGGCTTTTCGATGACATCGCGATACTGATCCCAGGCCGCCGAGATGGCCTGGAGCGTAAAAAAGGAAATACCCATGGGGACAATGAATCCCACGGGTTTATAGTAATTCGGGTCGCAGATTTCGTAGCCGGCGAATACATTCAGAGCCCGAATGAAGAAGTCCAGATATTTGAATACGAAAAGCAGAGATAGATTGCCCAGAACGGCCAGAACCAAAAACAAAGTGGCGCTCTTGCCCACCGATTTGCGCCGATCAATACCCACCATGCAGCCGTAGGTCCAGAAGATGGAAAACAAAAGCAATGCGACAAAGGGGACTTGAAATACGGCGTAGAAATAGATGCTACAAAGAAATAGCCAGATTCGCTGCAGCCGCAACGGCAGCATGAAATATACCAGGAATACGACCGGAGCAAATAGAAAGAAATGTACCGAGTTGAATAGCATTAACGTTCGCCCCGGTTCGTCTTCGCTGGATCGTTCCCCTGCAAATCACGGTTCTGCGCCGGCTCATTCGCAAGCATTTGTTTCAGGTTCTGCTCGATGGAACGAGCCGCCCACCGGTTACCCAGGTCGGTGAGGTGTCCGTCCGCCGGAATAAAATGATCCGATATGATTCGATCGGCGCCGCACATGGAGGTAGCTTCGGGAAGAAGTTGCATTACCCGAATCCCTCGCTTTTCGAAATAATCGGAGGCTCGCAATGCATAGTTGCTCAGCGGATGATACTTTCCCTGATTGTGACAATAGAGCTCTTCCACCTGTACCGGTAAAATGACTGGAATTAGTTGCACTCCGGTCTTCTGGCTGTAAGCGATCATACGATCGTACGCCTTTTGGGTGAAGTCGGGCAAGGGCTCCAGTTCATTCGCCGGAGGCGGCGAATCCATGCAGGTTACGCTGGGCGGTAATGGTTCCGGGCAAACAACCTCGGGTTCAGGACCGGGATTCATGTATTGGCATCGATCGCGTACCGGCCCGGTAAAGGAAGACAGACTGTAATCCACGGTACGGGAAAAATCCGGCGCATCGGGACCTGTAAGTCCGGCATGCAGGAATTCGCGGCTCAGCGCATCCTTTGTAATGGCTTTCTTTAGAAGAAGATTCTCGTAGGCCAGTTTGGCCGCCTGCAAAGCGTAGGAGTAACGCGTCAGCTCAAACTGGATGCGAAATTTGAGGTTATAGGCTTCGTTTCCCATGCGACGGGCATCTTTGACATCATCCGGCTCCACTCCCTGCCGGGCCAGCTCTACAGGAACCTCAAAATCGTTGGGCGAAACGACGAATAATACCGCTTTGACGTTTTCCATCTGCGGCACCAGGTCTTCCATGCGAAGGGCCGATCCCATGGATCCGAATGCGTCCACTCCAATGTTCAGAAATTGATAGGACTCGGCGAAGGCTCCTCGCTCCGAGGCCTGGTTCAGTCGGTTGCAGAAGGTTTGCTCATCGGATACGCCAAAACCCATGACCAGACTATCGCCCAGGCAAAGAATCTTGGGTCGGGAAGGAATAGGTTCCGGGCTGCCTCGCAGGCCCAGAGAATTCGTAGTAAATCGACCTTCCCACAGGCCGTCGTGATGCCTGACGTACAGGTCTTCGTTTTTGGGAAGCGCTACATAGTATTCGGGGTGGTAGACGTGCAGCAGTTTGATCTTGCGATAATAATCCAGGGCCGGAGCCTGCATCCATCGAAGCAGTATTTCAACCAGAAGGGCCGCTACGAGTCCGGCTCCCAGAAGAATACCTGCTTTTCTCATAAAACGATTGGAAGGATAGCTCTCTGCCTGTAAAGTACGTTCAGCCCTGCACCGGCACCAGAAGGTCCGAAAGTCGATCTACGAGCTTGTTCCGGTAGTCGCTTCCCGGATACTCCCGCAGGTACTTCATCAATCGGTGGATTTCCTCTTCCATGTCCAGCGCCACCTGTTTGCGAATTTCATGCTTTTGCATGCGCTCCAGGACGAAATCCTGTATTGGCTGGCCGTTTTCCGAACCGGTCCAGCGTTTCTTCAGTTCCCGTTTTTCCGCTACGGATAGCTTCTTCATCAGCTGTAGCAGCGGAAAGGTCACCAGACGACGGTGCACATCCTGGTAAAGGGCCTTGCCTTCTTTTTTTGAATCGCCGAAATAGTCCAGGTAATCGTCGCGGATCTGAAAAAGCCGGCCCATTCGAAGACCAAAATCTCGGATGCGTTCCCGCTCTGCTGAATTCAGCCCCTGAAGGATTCCTGCAGATTCGGCCATGGCGCCAAACAGACTGGCCGTTTTTCTATGGATGATTTCTTCGTAGTTCTTTTGCGTCAGGGCGGGATTGTTTTCCCATCGCATCTGCAGGAGTTCGCCCACCGTAAGGTCCCGAATGACTCCGGTAAAGACCGGAAGAAGCTCCACGCTTTGTTCCAGAGTGCTCAAATGCTCAAAACCGCAGGCCAGAAGATAGTCTCCGGCAAGTATCGTGGTTTTATTCCCTTCCAGGGTATGCATGGCCGGACGCCCCCGACGCTGCCGGGCTTCATCAATCACGTCATCGTGAAGCAGACTGGCTCCGTGGATCAGTTCTCCGATAGCGCCGGTATCTACCCAGCGTTCGCTTTCGTCTCCCAGCATCCGTAGAAGATAAAAATGAAGCACCGGACGGATCCTTTTTCCGCCGCTCTTAATCACATGCTTTTTGACTTTCTTGAGTACGGTAAGGTCTTCGTGTATTATGGCATCAAGCTTCGCATCTATTTTGCGAAGCAGCATCGCTGACTTCATCAATCTGTAACCGCCTTATCAGCAGCTTTCGGCGACCCTTGATCCAGGATCAAGTTCAGGGCCGCAAGCATTCCAAGCTGCATTATCCGGGCTCAAACAGATACCATGTTCGTCAATAGTCCTGCAGCCCCGGAAAAGGTTTCATTTTGCTGACCGGTAAGGGAATCAATTTCCCGCCGCCCCATACGAGCTCAGCTCGATTCAGACGGCGTATGCTTTTCCAGGATAGCAAAATGCTCCCGAAGAGTTTTTTCCAGGGTGCGGTTTTTTGTCGATGAAAAATAGTTGATGAGGTTTCGGTACATTCTCTTGAGAATTGTGATAGACGAGGCGGTACTCAAATAGCCGCTCTCCGGCTGGATTCCCTGGCGAATCAAGAAATGAAAGCACTCTTCTTCAGTGAGATAGCTTCCTTCATTAAAAGGATCCAGAAATAGCTTCAGGTCCGGGCTGTCATAACGAACGATGAAGTGTCCCGGCAGGTTCACTCCCTCCACGGACATTCCTACTCGTTTTGCCACCAGAATGGCAAGCACCGAAAGCGAAACAGGAATTCCTTTGCCGGTTTCTAGCACGGATGTCAGGAATGAGTTTTCCGGATCATAGTAGTTCTCCGTGTTTCCACGAAAAGACTTCTCCTGGAACAGATACTCCCGGAACAGATCGATTCTATCCATGGCATCGGTAATGGATTCCAGCTTCTCTTTCAGGGGATTGGCCAGTTCATCCAGAGATGCCTGAAACTGAGCCAGGGAGAGATCCGTTCGGCTACCAAGCCGACTGATGAGGAAAACCCCGGTTTCCAGATCCAGGGCGTCGTCCTGTAAGCATTGCTGCAGATCCCGGGTAAGCTTTCGACGATTCAGAAAATCGCTCTGAAGCTCTCTCAGTCTGAGTCGGAGGGCTGGATCCTCTACATCTTCTATGAAATTCTGGGGATGAGACCCGAAAGGTATGGCTTCCAGGATATGATCAAGCAGTACCTTTCGAGACTCAACTTCCGTGGTTTCTGCAAAACAGGTCAGCAGTAGCCCCACTTCCCTGGTCTTCGCATGACGATCTTTTTCCATAAACACTAAAACCTGGCTATGTCTTTACTGATTTTCCCGCTGATCCTTTCCGCTTCGGAGAACGGTAAAGTATATCATGGCGCCAATAGCTGACGCAAGCAGGAAACTTATATAAAAGAAGGAAAGATCAAAGCCACCGTCCACCCGGTAATTGATTACAGGGAGATAGAACAGGGTCAGCAAAGAAAGAAAAAAGGAAAGCCCATACCGGCCGAAGTTATTAGGCCCGGAATCCCCTTCCGGCCAGCGCGAGCCCCCGGTAAAACCGTCCGAGCCCACAAGCCGGGTGGGAGCCAGGATACCCGGCGCCAGAAGAAACCAGAGAAAATACCAGGGCTGCCAGCTTCCTCGGTAAAGGAAATAGCCAATAAGCAGATAGACGAATAATCGATTCAGAAAGCGCATTAGCCAGGATCGGAAGTGTGCACTCCGGGGGCCCGGATTTGGACACCAGGGCCTTACAAACAAGAGCGGAAAGGCCAGCAGCCAGGCCGGCAGCCATAGCATACGCACCAGTGAAATGGCTTCGGCGGAGTTCAGATCCTGTTGCTCGGCCAGAAAAACGGCATCCGGACGGTAGGACAGGAAATAGTCCGAGTAAATCCGGGCTGTGTAGAAGAAGCATTCCGTTTGCAAAGAGCTGCCTTCCTGAGCGCTGACGCCGTTTAGATCGTTCCAGCCGCGCAGCTGAAACAAATCGAAGAGGGTAAAGGGAAGCAGAATACCGATCGCCACAAGTCCACCGGCCGTAAGCCCCGGGAAACTTCCGACTCGTTGTGCCTGCCCCGCCCCCGGGCCGGGAGCTCGACTGAGGGAAACCAGAATGCAAAGCCCAAACAGCGCCGCTTCCGGCTTCATGGAAGCCGCCCAGGACCAGAGGAGCCCTACGAGAAAGTACCGGAGGATGCCGAACCCGTTGCTCATGAGCCGGGTCGCCACAAGACAAAGAAGAATGGCCGTAACATCCGAATGGCCGGAGTAGAACAGAATCATCCAGAAGGGATGAACAAATAGAATACCAATCAGCCGGGAAAGGTTCGCACTGTTTCCACTCCGGGAAAACAATAGATAGGCCATCATGAGAATGGCCGTCAGGGCAAAGAGTATGCGATAACCCCCAACGAACGTTGCAACAAAAGCCAGTAGCTGAGTGCCCGGAAAATAGATTGTGGCCAGATGCGGATGGTTGGGCAGACGATCCACGTCCGGCGGATGCACCAAATGATAGCTGCTTGTTCGGGCGCGGGAATGTGAAGTGGATTCCGTCCCTGTATCTGTTAAAAAGCGACCATCGTACCTGTGCGAATCCACTGAAGTTGAAACGATTGACCGGCCCTCGGGAAGCCCGAGCTGATTCGGCGAAAGACAGTACAGCGGCCAACCCCGGGCGATGTAGTTGCCGTCTAATTCGTGCCGAACGGAATCGTCGGAAAAGAAATGGCCGCCAGGAATCAAGGATACGTACAAGAGAAGCAGACCGGCGCGATAGAACAGCGCTGGAGAAAACAAGCTTTTCTTCGAGGAAGAGGATTTGAGCTCCGGGCTCTGAAGTTTATGCGCCGCCAGCGGAGCGAGCATTCCCGCGGCGAAGAGAAAAAAGAGAAGGCAATAACCCGGAAGGGAATATCGCGAACCGAAGGATTCGCCTGAGGCAATGCCATCTGTATGGCCAAAAAGCAATGCTGGCAGGTAATTAAGCAGGATCACCGTTCCCGCGCTGATCGCGGGAACGGACAGAACCGTATTAGCCAGCCATGGCGCTTGCAATTTCAGCCAGAGCTTTTTCGGCCAGTTCATCGTTGGGAGCCTTTCCATGCCAGCCTGGCTGATCTTCCATGAAGCTAACGCCTTTACCAAGAACTGTATCGAATACAATCATCTGCGGACCGGCATCATAGATAAGACTATCCTCAAATGCGCTTCTTATGGCCTTGATATCGTGGCCATCCTCTCGGCGGGTTTTCCAGCCAAAGGATGCAAATTTCTTTTCCAGATCGCCCAGGTCCAGCACATCCTTGGTATATCCATCGATTTGAATTCCGTTGTTGTCCAGAAAAGCGATCACCGGGGCCCGGTGGTGCACCGCCGCCTGCGCCGCTTCCCAGGTCATACCTTCGCCGCATTCGCCGTCGGACATGGCCACATACACTCGATAATTCTTCTTTTGCTGCTTTGCGCCCAGCGCCAGCCCCACAGCGTTAGAGAGTCCCTGACCCAGAGATCCGCTGGAGTTTTCTACTGCGGGCAGATATCGCGTACTCGGATGGCCCTGAAGGCGCGAACCCAGCTGACGAAATTGCAGCAACTCTTCCACAGGGAAGTAGCCGGACAACGCCATGGCAGCGTAGCGCACGGCGGATACGTGTCCGTTGGAGATGAGCAGTCGATCCCGACCGTCCCAGTCCGGTTGTTTGGGTTTATGCTTCAGAATATCAAAGAACAGGACGGCGTAAATGTCGGCCAGTCCCAGAGGTCCTCCGGGGTGACCGCATCCGGCCGCATGCACCATACGAATTACTTCTCGTCGGATCTCATTTGCTTTTTTCTGAATTTCAGCGTCGCTTAATTTTTTGGCCATGGTTTTGCTCGGTTTGCAAGATTTTGCTCGATAATGCTCGGTTCTTCGTTTTGCTCGGTTCTTTCCGTTTGCTTATTTACGGGACTACTCGTTTCATCGGATGTCTCTAATAGATCTCAAGGTTTACGCTTTTCTTGGAAAGTCTTTAATAGAACTCAAGGTTGGCCGTTGTTGGTACAGAAAATGGCGCCGGCATCAACCTCCCGCCTCAAACATGAATAGTCCAGAAATATAAACGATTAGATAGAGCGGAATAAAAGCGTAATGTAGGGCAATGTGAATCTTTCTCTTTCGCATGGCGCCGGTAACAGCCATGGCAATCATGATCAGCGCAGCCACCACGGCAATCACTCTGTGCGTGAGAACCCAGTGCGGAGCCACCGTGGGCTGAAATCCGGCCGTCACCATATCGCCGCCCGAAAACAGATGCACGGCCACGACCAGAAGCACCGCCGTAACCAGGTTGGCCAGCACTCCCAGGGCCATCCAAATACGATGAACGGTAACCTGCTTTCGTTTCCAGTAACCGATTGCAAAAAAAAGGACTGACAGGGTCATCCCCGCGTTTACCAGATAATACACCATGACTGTGGCTACCAGTTCCTGCAACCGTGCTTTGAGGAAAACCTTTTTCTCGGTGACCATTCTTCCGGTCCTTCTCACTGCGTTGGCTTTCGGATGCAAATCCAACGAATACACATCCCTTTCCGACCTGTTGTCCAGGCATCCGGCCAATCGGCTGGAAAACTGGCAGACTCAGTTTCAACAGAGACAAGGGCAGTGGCCCCAGGACTTTGTTCAGAGCGGAAAGGGGCTCCCTCTGGAATATGCCCGGGACATGAACTTGATGGACGGATATCCGCCCCCGCGTCCCGCAAGGCTGGCGCCATGGCAACTGGCTGAATATCGTAGCAGCCTGCTTCTGGCCCTGGAGTCTAAACCAGAGCTCAGGAATTTTCTGACCCGGCGGGTGGCAGGCATCTATCTGGTGGAAGACCTGGGAAGTAGCGGCCTTACCGGGTTCATTTACGATTCCGAGGGCGTGGCCCGGGCAGGCTTCATTTTGCTGGATATACACAGGGTGGAGCTCAGGGCCTCGGAGATGATAAACCTGCGGGAAAAAACCCTGATCAAGAATGCCGAGGAACTACCGGCAGACTGGGGCTACCGATTACAGTGTAATTATGACTGCGATGCGCCAGGTAGCGCATTGAACCTTTTGCTCTTTCATGAATCGGCGCACGTTGCCTCCGAAGTTTACCGACTGCTCCCTTCCCTGCTCGTCTCCCGAAAAGAGTATGAAGCGTCCAGCGCTTCCCTTCCGGAACCCTGGAATCACTACTGGAGCTCCCCCTGGGAAACCAGACCATTCGGCGAAGTCCGCCCGATCCTTCAATTCTATGGAGACCGGCCGGATAGCACCAGCGATAAGCACCAGGAGGGGGTACGGGATAGCTTTAAGCAGGGATTTCCGGGAACGTATTCTCTGTTGGATGTATGGGAGCACATGGCTGAGGTCACTGCCTACGGTATGTCGGACACGGTCCTGGTATTCAGCGACGGCAAAGGTCATAGCTACTCGATCAGCGTATCGGACAGACCCGACTATGCAGCTTTCCTGCGGGACTTACAAAAACGAATGGGAGAAGATTCGGGAATTGGTGAAGTAAAGCCGTAGAGCGAAAGTCCCCGTAGGCTGGCCTGCTCGGCCTCTGAGCGTCCATCCTGGAAATGGATCTCTAGAGCATTGCAGAATGTATGATCGGCGCCAGGTCGCCCGCAGGCAAACACAGCGACACCGGACGACGCCTCTTGTCTATACCTCTTCTTCGCTTCGTGTGGAGCCCAGTAATTCGTCCGGAATGTCTTCCAGGGTTTCGCCTATCTGAACGCTGAGACGGTTGCCAATTCGACCGGGAACGCATTTAAATTTCTTTCGATCGCCGATCTTGATGGTCATGTCGGAGCTGATGTGCGTATTTCCCAGCTTTACGGCATCACCCACTTTGAGGCTCACAATATCCTGCAACGGAAGTTCAATCTCACCTACTTCGCATTTTAGCGGAATCTCTACCTGGTCCAACCGCTCCTGGATGATGGAGCGGTTTTCGTCGGTGTCGCCTTTTCGAATGGAGGAATACCAGTACTGAGCGGAAAGCTTGGAAATGATGGGCTCGATGGTGATGTAAGGAATACAGAGGTTGGTCATACCTTCCACATCCCCTACCTTGGTTTCCAGAGTAATCAATACCACCATGTCATTGGGAGGCACAATCTGAGCAAACTGCGGATTGGTTTCGATGGTACCCAGTCGGGGTCGCAAGTCCAGCACGGTGGACCAGGCTTCCCGCAGGTTACCCAGGATTCGCACGATGATGCCTTCCATTACGGAAAGCTCGATATCGGAAAGCTCGCGCTGAATCTTTGTAGGTTCCCCGGGCCCCCCAAAGAGACGATCGATGATCGTAAACGTAATGCTGGGATCGATTTCCAGCACCGCCGATCCCCGCAGCGGATCCATGTTGATAACAGCCAGCGTGGTGGGGTTGGGAATAGAACGAATGAATTCTTCGTAGGTAAGCTGATCCACCGAACCAACGTGCACGCCCACCAGAGCGCGCAACTGCGCCGAAAGAGCGGTGGTGGTGAGTCGAGCGAACGTCTCGTGCATCATCTGCAGCGTTCGAATCTGGTCCTTGGAGAATTTATCCGGACGACGGAAATCGTAGATCTTTACTTTCTTCTGTTCGCCGGCCGGGGAGTATTCCTCGGGATCCACCTCGCCCGATGAGATGGCCGATAGCAGGGCATCGATTTCGTCTTGTGATAATATTTCTGTCATAATACCCTTGCCACCACGTGTATGATCTTCCAGAACCCTTCCCGCTCGGCGCGCTCCAGGGTATAGGTGTATTCGTAAGCCACTCTGTAACCCGCCGACATGCGCAACGCTTCCACCGTTACCTCGGCCCGGTCCGCTACATCGGTCCGCCGGGTGCCGGTGATTCGAAACCGTCGCAAACGATCCGTGGGATCCGCCGTTAGATACCGGGAGAATTCCTGGAGTATCTGATGGCGATCCGGAGCGTTGGCGCTGGCATATCGACCGGAAAATCGGTCATAAGAGGTAATGTAGCGCGGTAAATCCAGATATTTCAAATAGTTTTTCCAGTTTCTTCGCATTTCTGCAGAAAGGAAAAGATAGACCGTTTCTTCTGGCGAAAGGCCTGCCTCCTCGGCTTCCAGTTCCGGTCGCTGAAACAGATACTGGCTTTTTCGCTCTTTGATCTGGAGTTCCACCGAGTCCCGGGAACGCAGGAATACATTGTGTCGTGCATCCGGAAAGAAATAGCCCGTAATCCGGTAGGTTTCCCCGGGACGGAAATCAAAATGCTTGCTCAGATCGATGGTCTTTTCGAAGGATTCGCCGGGTTGCAGGATAATCTCGCGCACATTCTGGCCGGACAGATTCACGACGGCCTTTCTTTCCTTATCCATGGCGGAGTTGTGATCCCTTCTTGCCGGTTGAAGCTCGTAGCCCGCAGAATCCAGCACTTCGAACTGGTAGGTCTTTTCCGCAGGCTCAAAGGGATAGATACGAATGGTGCGATATCCCGAGTTAGTGATCTGGAATTTCAAAACAATGGGCTTTCCGGCCTCGAATCGGTACTGATCCAGATGAAGATCAACCGTAGTATATCGCTTAACCGTATTGATGGATTCGTCGCCCCGTGCATTGGTGGTGCGCTCGGCCAGAAGCGCTTCCGAAGCAAAAAACAATCCCAGAAGAATGACGACCATTGCTGCCTGAGCATTGGTTGCGGTGGACAGCCGTTGAATCGGCACAGTCGTCGCAGAGGTCAGCCGTTGAATCGGCACAGAAGCCAGCCGCTGTCTCGGCGCGGAAACCGCCGTCCGGGCTGCCGTCCAGGCACTCCTAAGAATGTGTGCGAAGGCGACGCCTCCCCGGGTAGCCCCCTTGCCCCTGTTTGGACTACTTAGCGGGTCAGAGCCCCGAAAATGGAATCTATCTGATCTACGAGGTAACATAATCCGTACCGATAGTGACAATATCGGACATATTCCGGGAAACAAAAACGGTTTTCAGGCTGCTATTGGTCTTTGCGGCGACGCAATGCCAACCGGAGCGGCCCCACAGCGGTCACAGAATCAAGAGAACCTTTAATTGAGACGAGCTGGAACGGTGGGAGGTTTCCCTAAACGCAGGCTCACAGAGCACCGGCTGGACCCGGATGGAACCTCCGGGTGGCCAAATTCCGATTCCCGAGTGTGGCTCAATATGGGCGGTGCAAAGTCAGAGACGAGGGCTACACGGCAGCCGGTTCCGAGGCATTATCCCGGACTTTGCCGCCCGTACGCGACGAAGCAGAACTCCAGTCAGCCTTTCCCTTGAGAGTGGCCTGGGTGCAAGATTCTATTTCCACATCGACGAGTGTGCCGCGATAAGCATCCAGATCAGTAAGGGACGCTCCCTCCGGGGCAGAAAAAACTACAACCTTGCCGGAATCGGTGCGGCCCATCCAATCGGAACTGGAGCGCTTGCTTGTACCTTCCACTAGCACCTTATGGCTTCGCCCCACTTCCCGCTTGTTCTTTTCGGCGCCCAGAGTTGTCTGAAGCGAAATGAGCCGACCCAGTCGGTCCAGCTTGTCATCTTCGGAAACGTCGTCCGCGTATTTTTTCCGGGCCAGGGTGTGCTCCCGTTCCGAATACTTGAACATGTAAGCCATATCGAATTCGCAGGCCCGCACTAATTCCAGAGTTTCCTGGAACTGCTCTTCCGTTTCTCCAGGGAAGCCTACGATAATGTCGGTAGTGAGTCCGACATCCGGCATTAGAGTTCGGATCTGCTTCACGAGATTCAGAAAGGTTTCCTTACTGTAGTCCCGGTTCATGCGGTTCAGCACTTCGCTGGAGCCGGCCTGGAGCGGCAGATGGATATGATTGCAGAACCGTGGCTCCGATGCCATGAGCTCCAGAAGATGCAATGGAAAGTCATGGGGATGGGGACTGGTGAAGCGAATTCGTTTGATATCGGTTTCGTTCAGGATTCTACGCACCAGCCCGGCAAAATCCAGGCCATCGTCCATCTTGTAGGAATTCACATTCTGGCCCAGGAGAGTCACTTCGGCCACGTTTCGGTTCTGGATTAGATTCTGGATTTCCTGAACGATGCTGTCTGGATTTCGGCTGCGCTCCCGCCCCCGGGTGAATGGCACGACGCAGAAGCTGCAGAAATTATCGCATCCTCGCATGATGGTAACAAACGCCAGGCATCCGGAAACAACCTCCGGCTCAATCTCTTCGTAGGTTTCGCTGGAAGACAATCGCGCAAGTGTTGCCCCGCCATTTCCGGTACGGATTCCTTCCACAAGTTCTGGCAGATCCCGGTAGTTGTCCGGCCCCAGAACCAGATCCACCGGCAGGCCCATACCGTGTAGATCCTCGCCCAGGTTTTGGGCCATGCAGCCCAGAACTCCGATAACCAGGCCCGGATTCTTTCTCTTTAAATGGTTCAACGATTGAAGGCGGCCATACACCCTTTCATGAGCCTTTTCCCGCACCGCGCAGGTATTTAGCAGAATAACATCGGCTTCCTTTTCATCCACGACCACGCTATAGCCGCGATCCCCGAAGAGACGCCGGACAATGCCCGAGTCATATTCGTTCATCTGACAGCCGTAGGTCTCAACAAAGAGACGATTGGTTTTTTCAGGGGCTTCGTTCATAGTTCGGTTACCAGCTTGCACAGGGCTTCAAATCGAGCCTCAGGTATCAGCCTCTCCTGCCAGGCTCAAATCTCTGAGAATCACGTCCAGTGGAGAAATCGTCACTCGGCCCCTTTCTCCCCGGGGGCTGATCTAAAAGAAAAGCCCCGGGCAATGGATCGACAAGTTTCCAGGGCCGTTTCCCTGGAATCGTCTTCACGGCCCGGGTTCAAACTGTGACTACATTACTCCTCTCTGCACAGGCAGCCTGCAGAATAATGTGAAAAAAGTAGCCGGATTCAGCATCCATCCTGTTCCTGATAGACGAGGTCCTTTACCTCAAATCTCCTGACAGCGTATGACCATGACTGAAAAGAAGAAGCGGATCCGCATCGATAGAAACCTGGCCGAAGAGGAAATCCAATTCTACTATAGTCTGCTCGACGAAAGCATCACCGACTATGATTGTGGGGACCTGTGCAAAGATGCCAATGGCGGCGTTCCGTACTGCTGTCAGTCCCAGCATGCAGTGCCGTTGCTCTACAAGAATGAGTACAAATACCTCCGGAGCGTTGGTGATTTATGGCATGAATGGCGGCCTATGGATGCCGAGGACAGGAAGCTGAAAGAGACTGAAGGCGAGGACCAGATCTTCTGCGAATGTAAAGGAGTGGAGCATTGCATCCGCGACCAACGAAGCATCAGCTGCCGTACATTTCCCCTGGAACCTTACCTGGATCGGCGGGGCGTACTCGTAGGGCTTACCTTCATTCGGGACTTCACCGATAAGGACCCGGACACCGGCCGAATTAAATGTCCGCTTTCCAGAAAGAAACAGGATGTGCGACAGGATTTCATCGACTCCCACTTTATCTTCTGGGAAAAGCTAATGCTAAGAAAGGAAGACGAATACGAGACCTATCTGGAAACGTCAAAGTCTCTTCGAAGGGAGAAGGCGCGCACCGGCCGACGGTTCGAAATTCTATTTCCCAGTCACTTGAAAGACTCAAAGACGGCAAAAAAGTATATCTACTGATAAGTTGCCCGGATCAGCCCGGGAGCGCCATCGCGGGGTGCTTCCCAAACGTCAGCGTTCCTCAGACCCGGTGCGCCCGAAAGATCTGGCCCCCGCGAGATCGAAGAATCAGGCCCCGGCCAGCACCGGATTGGTTTGCTTGATCTGGTCCAGGATTTGATGCGCAATCTGTAGAGTTCTTACATCGCTTTCTCCGGCCACAATGGGCTCGCTTTCGCCGCGGATGCAGGACAGGAAGTGCAAATGCTCCTGACGCAATGGGTTATCCTTGTGTACAAAGATCTTCTCTACGAAGGATTCCTGGCGGTATTTCAGTTCTTCCCGGGTCATCAGATAGGCGCTCTGAGCCCTACGGTGAATATCAATATCCTGCGTGGTGAAATCCAGCAGGATGTAGGCCTTCTCCTGGGTGATTGTCAGTGTTCGCACCTTGTTCTGCGTGGCCCGGCTGGCAATCAAAGAGGCAACACATCCTCCCGGAAATTGCAGGGTGGCCGCAGCCACGTCTTCATGATCGCTGAAGGCCGGAGTTCCGGATGAATGCACGGCAATGGGATCTTCGTCTACAAGGTTGAGAATGATGTCCAGGTCATGGATCATCAGGTCGAGAACTACGCCCACATCGGAAATACGCGGGCTAAACGGCGCCAGCCGGCGGGATTCAATCAAGAAAGGATTATCTACTACTTTTTTGAGTTCAAGAACGGCTCCGTTAAAGCGTTCTACGTGCCCCACCTGCATCATCAGGTTCTTGGAGGCGGCCAGGCTAACCAGTTCCCGGGCCTGCTCCACGGTTTCGGTAATGGGCTTCTCTACCAGAACATGACGTCCTTTCTCCAGAGCCTTTTTTGCCACTTCGTAGTGAAATGCTGTGGGAACGGCTATGACCACCGCATCCGAGTGATCGATGAGATCGTCGTAGGTATCGAAGGTGCTTACCTGGAATCGACCGCCAATTTCCTCTCTTCTTGCCGGGTCAGCATCAAAAATGCCTGCCAGTTCATACTGATTGATACCAGCAGCCACATTGACATGATACTGGCCCATGTGGCCTACACCGATGATTCCTACGCGGATCTTTCCAGACATAACCCCAGGCTGGCCGTGCAGCAGGGGGGATCAATGAAAACTTGCTTTGATCTTTGAAAAAATGGAGTCATTTTCGCCACTGGCGGCCAGCTCCTTATCCAGTTCCTGCACCAGCTCCCTGGCTTTTTTGCTGAGCTTCTTCGGAGTCTTCACCTGGATGACAACGTGCTGATCCCCTTTTCCGTAGCCGCCCATGTAGGGCATACCTTTACCTTTGAGTCGGAAGATCTGTCCGCTTTCCGTACCGGCAGGGATCTTCATTTTTACCTTTTTGTCCTCAATCGTAGGGACCTCGATTTCGCCGCCCAGGATGGCTGTGCTCACCGGCAGGTTGGCCCGGATCACCAGATCATTTCCCTCGCGCTCAAACAGATCGTGTTTCTTGATGTGGGTCACCACGTAGAGATCACCGGCAGGGCCGCCATTGGGTCCCGCTTCTCCTTCGCCGGATACTTTGAGCCGGCTTCCGGTCTCCACGCCGGCAGGGATCTTGATGTGTAGAGTTCTTCTCTTTTCGGTGACACCACTGCCATTGCAGGTACCACAGGGATCCTTGATCATCTTGCCGCTGCCGCTACATTGAGGACAGCTTGTGGTTACGCTGAAGAAACCCTGGGTGCGTCGCACCTGTCCGCTTCCCTGGCACAGAGAACACATGGACGGACGAGTGCCTTCCCGAGCGCCCGAGCCGCCGCATTTTTCGCAGCTTTCCAGACGCGGAATCTCCACCTTGATCTCTTTTCCGGTGGAGGCCTCTTCCAGACTGATTTCTACGTTGTATCGAAGATCGTTTCCTCTGCGCAATCCGCCCCGGCCCCGGTAGCCAGCGCCCTGAAAACCCGCGCCGCCGCCAAAAAACTCCGAGAAGATGTCGCCAATGTCGCCAAAGATATCGGAGAAATCTGTGTATGCTTTGTAGCCAAAGCCTCCCGGCCCTCCGGCGCCGGCCCCTACTCCGGCTTTACCAAATCGATCATACGCGGCTCGCTTTTCCTCATCGGAAAGCACTTCATAGGCCTCGGTGGCTTCTTTGAATTTCTCTTCGGCTTCAGGATTTCCCCGGTTCTTGTCCGGGTGAAACTGTACGGCCATCTTGCGGTAGGCCTTTTTGATTTCTTCCTGCGAGGCCCCTCTTTCGATACCCAGGATTTCGTAGTAATCTCTGTCTGACATATTCGTAACCTATTAGTTCTAATCGTTTGGCGATGTTCCTTTTCCTGCCTGGCCGCCGCAAGCCGACGTCCGGACATCTAACCTGTTCCAACTCGCAAAGGAATCTCATTGTCCTCGCGTCCACCGCCGGGATCGAAGCCCCGGCGCAAAAGGCTGTCTGCCTTGCTTCCCGCTGAGCGTCGCTCAACTGCCATAAAGTATAATAATTGCAAACAGCCCGCTCTAATCCTTTCGGTATTGGATCTGCGGGCCTGAAATCAGCAAAAGAGCCGCAGCTCAAGGCTGCGGCTCAAAGCGCTTATTTCTTTTCGTCGTCTACTACGGTATAATCCGCATCCACGACTCTTTCGTCAGAAGAACCTTCTTCCTGAGGCTGACCTTCCCCGCCAGGAGCGCCTTGCTCCCCGCCGGCCTGGCTGGCCTCATAGAACTTCTGACCCAGTTCCATAGAAACCTTCTGGATTTCATCCCGAGCGGCCTTGATTTTTTCGGCATCGTCGGTTTCCAGAGCTTCCCGGGTTCTTTTGATCACGTCTTCGGCATGCTCTTTGTCCGCGGCTTCGACCTTATCTCCGGCATCGGAAAGAGCTTTTTCCAGGCTATAGGTCAGCGAATCCGCTTCATTCCGGGCTTCGGCCACTTCGCGAGCTTCCTTGTCCTTGCTGGCATTCTCTTCCGCTTCTTTTACCATTTTGTTGATCTCGTCTTCCGACAGACCGCTGGTAGTTTCTACGCGGATCTTCTGCTCTTTGCCTGTGCCCATGTCTTTCGCGGACACGTGTACAATGCCGTTTGCGTCGATATCGAACGTAACTTCGATCTGTGGCACCCCACGCGGAGCCGGCGGAATGCCCACCAGGTCAAACCGAGCAAGGGTTCGGTTATCCCTTGCCATTTCTCGCTCGCCCTGCTGAACGTGGACGCTTACAGCGGTCTGGTTGTCCGCTGCGGTTGAGAATATCTGGCTCTTGCGCGTAGGAATGGTGGTGTTTCGCTCGATGAGCTTGGTGAATACACCGCCCAGGGTTTCAATACCCAGCGACAGAGGAGTTACATCCAGAAGCAGAACGTCGGATACTTCGCCCGCCAGAACGCCACCCTGAATCGCGGCGCCTACCGCCACTACTTCGTCCGGGTTTACAGACTTGGAGGGATCCCTTCCGAAGATCTGCTTAACCAGCGCCTGTACCGCCGGGATACGGGTGGAACCGCCCACCAGAATCACTTCGTCGATGTCGGAAGCGCTGAGCCCTGCATCCTTGATTGCGTTCTCGCAAGGACCTTTGGTCCGATCTACCAGCTTCTGCGTCAGCTGATCGAACTTGCTTCTGCTAAGAGTCAGATTCAAGTGTTTGGGACCGCTCTGATCCGCAGTAACGAAAGGAATGTTGATTTGAGTCTGGGTAGTTCCGGACAATTCGATCTTGGCTTTCTCGGCGGCTTCTTTCAGTCGCTGCAGCGCCATTTTGTCTTTGCCCAGGTCAATCCCGGATTCCTTTTTGAACTCTTCGGTGAGCCATTCCATGATGGCTTCGTCAAAGTCGTCCCCGCCAAGGTGGGTATCCCCATTCGTGGACTTGACTTCGAATACGCCGTCGCCCAGTTCTAGAACGGAAACGTCGAATGTTCCACCGCCCAGGTCGAACACTGCTACTTTCATGTTCTGGTCTTTGCGATCCAAGCCGTAGGCCAGAGCCGCAGCGGTAGGCTCATTGATAATTCGCTCAACTTCCAGCCCGGCAATGCGACCTGCGTCGCGAGTAGCCTGTCGTTGCTCATCGTTGAAGTAAGCGGGAACTGTGATTACAGCTTTGCTTACCGGATGACCCAGATAGTCCTCTGCGGTCTGCTTCATCTTCTGCAGAGTGATCGCGGAAATCTCCTGCGGAGTGTGCGAGCCATACTCTGTTTCGATCTTGATTCCATCGCTTCCGGAGCGAACTACTTCATAGGATACGTACTTCTGCTCATCTTTGATTTCAGAAAATCTACGACCCATGAATCGCTTCACGGAGCGAATGGTGTTCTTTGAGTTGGTAATGGCCTGGTTTTTGGCAATCTGCCCTACCAGACGACTGTCCTTATCCGTAAATGCAACGATGGATGGAGTGGTTCGCGCGCCTTCGGCGTTGGCAATTACCACCGGCTCCCCACCTTCCATCACGGCTACGCAGGAGTTCGTTGTTCCCAGGTCAATACCTATGATTTTTTCTTTAGCCATTTTTTACCTTCCTTGTCTTTCCGTGGAATATTTCCTGGAGCCTCAAGCTCCTGTTTGCTCTCCCGAGGGCTCGGTGGCGCCGTGAGAGTCTGCCCCCGCGCCAGCTTCGGCAGCAGCCCTGTTCGCTCCTGGAGCGGCTTTGGCTACCTGTACCCGGGCGGGTCTTATCACCTGTGGATTCCCTTCATCATTTTCACGAATCCAACCTTTCTCATATACTTGCTTTACTGTGTCCTTTGTGGCGGACGGATCCTCGGCCAGATCCAATGCCTCCATATAGTTTGGATCAAAGGCATCGCCGGGTTCCACCACAGGTTTTATGTTCTCCCGCGAAAGGACCGACAGAAACTCGTTGCGGATCATCTCCACGCCCGTCACAAAGTTTTGTACTTCCGGATTATCGCTCTTGCTTCGTAGAACGAGTTCCAGGTTATCAATTACCGGAATCAGTCCCTTTACGAAGTTCATTACTGCAAAGACTCTGGACCTTGCCATTTCGTCCTGAGTTCGCTTACGATAGTTCACAAACTCGGCTCTTTCGCGAGTCCACTGGTCCTTCAGTTCCTGGATTTCCCGGCGAGCCTGGTCCAGGGGATCCCCGGAATCGGACTGGCTTTGCTGCGACTGCTCGGCGGTTTCATCTACCTGACCATCCACTGGCTCCGAGTGCTCGTCGGGCTTTCCAAATTGGCCTTCGTGGTGTTCATTTTGCTCTGTATTCATTGCTTCCTCTGTTTGCATTTCGTTTTCTTCCGGGCCCTTCCGTTCGGGCGTATCAGTTACTCATCCTGGTCATCAGACCGGAAATTAGTATTCGTAAGTATTCAATAGTGCGAATGGCATCTACATAGTTCATTCGATTGGGGCCTACAATACCCATGGCGCCTATGCTCTTCTCGCCCATCTTGTAGCTACCGGCCAGAACAGACAGCCCGGCCAGGCGGGGCTCCTGGTCTCCTTCAATCCTTACCATTACATCATCCAGTTCCACAGTCTGCTTGAAAATACCGTAGAACATGTCCCGGGCTTCATAGAGCTTGCCCAGATCGCGAATCTTTTCCAGGTCCCCCGAGCCGTATTGATCTATGAGTCGATCCAATCCGGAGATGAAGAATTCCTCTTTGCCCTTTACGGATTCGAAGTGAGCGTTCAGAATCCTGGAAAGCATCTGATAATAGCCGGTTAGCTCATGCTCTCCCGGAATCTCCAGGCCTACCAGGTGACGGTGTATATCGTCCAGATCATGGCCCTTGAAACGTTCGTTCAAAAATCGCGAGATCTGAAGCAGGTAGTCCCGGGGGATCCTTTCATCGACAAAGAGCGTTTTCGTATACACCGTGCCGGAACGAGTGGCGATTACTACGAGCACTTCATCCTGGCCCATATCAATAAGTTCAATGTGCTTGAGCACAGCCCGCTCTGGCGCAGGACCGATGATCACTCCTGCGAAATTGGTGAGGGCGGACAGAATATTGGAGGTTACTTCCAGAATCTCACGAATGGAAAACTCCCTTCGAAGATACTCTTTCTGGATGTAGCGCTGCTTTTCTTCTTCAAAATTTGCCGGAGGTAGTCTTCCCGGCAAGGAAGCCACATAGAATCGGTAGGCTCGTTCCGTGGGCACACGACCGGAGCTTCGGTGGGGACCATAGAGATAGCCCAGCTTTTCTAGATCCGACAGAATGTGCCGGATAGAGGCGGAACTCAGGCCCATATCAAAACGATCCACCAGGCCCAGGCTACTCACCGGCTGGCCGGTCATAATATAGGTATCCACCACCAGACGCAGAATATCTGCCTGTCTGGCGCTCAGATCCTCGGCCTTACCGTAGGCATCCTGTCTTTCCTTTTGCTTGCCCATCTTTTTAGCAATCAACCCCCCGGACTGCTAATCTCCATCAAAGATGTGCGATTTTTGGGCTGTTGTCAATCAAAAATTAGCAATTGAGCCCTGCCATTGCTTGCAATGCGACCTGGAAGGCCGGCGGGCCAGGGAAAGTCCCGGTAGGCAGCGGTTTCGGCCCGGCCCCTGCTGAAAGTGGCTACCAGGCCGTAGAAGTGGCCAGCAGGTCCGCCAGTAATAGCCTGTCGGTGGCCGGGAGTCCATCGGTATAGATCATCACGGATTCCATACTAAATAGGGCCCCTGCGGCGCCCTTGAGTCCACCTTCCAGGGGATTGCGGTCGTACAGCGTAATGGCCGTCTCTTCGCCCAGGCCGGCATCCACAAAGGCGACTTTCTTCAAAAGCATGCTCCGGTCATCGAAACGGCCAAAGTATGGCGAATCCACGTAAGCACGAATGGAAGGACCCTGTGGCTCCAGGATTACTACGGAGGTGGAGTTTAGCGACCTGGCGGCGCCATAGCCAATGGCCAGAAACAGCAGGAGCGAAATGGCCAGAGCAAAGATCCACTTGTGGCTGTAGCCCCGGGCCCGCCAGAGCAGCACAACGAAATAGGTCGCGATGAACGGAAGCGTGAGCACGGGAAGGAAGACCGGATGAAGTCGGGTTTGCCACCGTAGCTTGCAGCCGTCACTGGAGCTGTAATGGGCATGGATGGCGCTAAAATCCGACAGACATTCCTTTTCAGATGGAAAACCGGCTAAAATCGGCTGCAGCCCCTGAAGCAAATCCATCTGCCCTTCCAGCGATCCGGCCACCGGTCGGTCCAGATGTCCCCGGACCGCGGAGAGCAAGTCCTGCATTTTTTCTTTTGAACCGGTTTCGTAGAGATGGAGAGTGGCTCCGGTTTTTCGCACAAGCTCCAGGGAGTATTCATACCGGGTTCTACCTTCATCGTCGGTTTTAGAACTCGTCTGAACCGCGTAGGCTTTGAAATCCTGAAAAGGGGCAGAGTAGGTCTTTCCGGAGTCATCGGAGACGTTCACTCTTTTTTCATGGGAGTTTATGGCAATCTTCAACCCTTCCTGCGCTTCGCCGGCTACATATGGTATCAGAAAAAACGGCACACTGAAAAGAACAAATCCCAGATAGAAAGCGCGTTCTTCGCCGGAGTCCGACTTAAAAAAAGTGTAATAGAGAGCGCCGGAGGTGATAAGCAAAGGCAGCAGCAGAATGAGACCAATGGCCCACCAGGCAAGCGGGGCCTGAAAGAAAACGATCTCGGTGGCGGATTGCTGAAATTCCATGGAAGCGAAACCTGCCACGGGACTTCAGCCTGGCAAGAAAAAGAAGGAAGGATTGCCTTGTCGCAACCATTCGCGGAGATGCGAAAAGCCGTAGTAGTGTATCCTAGTCGTCCAGATCCTCGATGGATGTCATTCGCAAGTATTCGCTGGTGGCCACCTGGGCTTCTTTCGTTTTGCCCATTTGCCGGAGAATCACGATTCGATTGTAAAGAGCATCGGTGCGAGTGAAGTCGCTTCTGAAGGAACGCCTGAAGGAATCCAGGGCCAGATCGGCCCGGCCCGAAAACCAGTAAGCCACTCCCAGATGAAAATGGCGCAATCCGGTAGCCGACGAACGCACTTCCACTCGTTCTTGCACGGTGACAGACTCTTTCAGTAACTGCACGGCGCGCGCCAGATCCTTTTGATAGCTTGCCCCTTCGCCAAATGGATGATCCGACCGACGGTCTCGCTGGGGGTCCTGATAAATCAAAGACAATGCCAGTCTGTAGCGAACGTCGTCGTTGTAGGGCTGCAGTTCGTAGGCTCGCTGGAAGAACTCGGAAGCTTGCCCGTACTGGCGGGCATCGAAGGCCTCAAGTCCCTTTTGGCGAATGATATCAAAGTCCGGCCCGGTTTGTGCAACCACTGCTCCGGGCAGAACCGGCAGCGATAGAAGCGCCAGGGGCAGGCTAAACAAATAGGCCAGCCTCAGACTAGCCGGCAGAATCCGGATCCAGAAGTAGCAGCAGTGCATTTGTTTGCTTATCGGCTCGGTACTGCAAAGGATAACGTCTCAAATGGAGTCTGAAGCCAAACTCGGAAGCCAGGCCATGTAATTGTTCCTCCACACGGGGCGCGGTTTTGCATAAAAAAAGGAATACCTGGGCCACGCCTGTCCGAATTCCCAGCAGGCCGGACTCGGAAGCGATCATTTCCTGTAATCGGTCGAAAAATGCCTGCCGCCCGGGATGCTCTCGCACGCCATCCACTTCCAGTATCCATCGTTCGTCGGGATGGGACCGGCGGAGAAATTTCCTGGTGGTCCGGAAAGCCTTTTGTAAGATGCGACGGTCTTCGGCAAAAGAATAGGTATGGGCCATATCGAAGACCAGGGGTCGAATGAATCGCAGAAATTGCTGTATGGTTCGTGAATCTTCGTCGCTGTAGTCTCGCTTCTCCCAGGATTTGTATAGTAGAATGACAAGCACCGGATAGGGATTATGGCCGTCGTGGAAGATGGAGATGCGTCGGTAGGTTTCCAGCATGGAACGGGAGAATCGCTTCTTGAGGAAGGGATCCTTCTGGGCAAAGTCTTTGAGATCAAACTGAACCCACTCCTCCGGCTCCACATAGCGATCCCGAACGGCGAAATGTAGATTCGCCACTGTGTATTCGTCCAGCCCCCGATGAATGGCCGGTCGAAAGCTGTTTCCCATGGCATCCACAGGCTCAATCACAACTCCGTCCGCCATGAATTGCTGGGCCAGAGATTTGAGCATGAAATCAAAATCCGGGCTTTCGAGCACCGGACGGGCATGCAGAGAAAGCGTATTCTTGAACAAAGGACTGGAAGGAATGTCACCGGCCAGGACCCGCAAAGACGGGATGGGATCTCTGGAATCATGGTTCATTACCTGATCCCGGGCCGCCTGGAACTCCTGGTCAAAGATTCGGCCCCGAATGGCCGGCAAAGTGCTGTGCCCATCCGTGGTGGATTTGCTATCTGGACTGCTCCCCGGCTCGGATTTCTCCGGAGGCCCGGATGCTGTTTTTACGGTTGGTCTATGCTCCCTTTCCTTCCTATCTTTTAGCAAGGGGGAAGGATTGGATCTAAGTCGCTCCTGTCTCCACTGGAGCTCTTTCCATAAGGAAGCGTCGAACTGCGATTGACTCATGAGCTACACTCAAGGGAAAATAGTGTTTTCTATAAAAGCAAGGGGAATTCGATTTTTTGCACTTTCATAGGAAAAAAACAGGACATAATCCACAGGCCAGGCAGGAATGTATGGCTCCCTGCCTTTGCCACGGACGAGTTGGAAGAGAAACCTGATTGGGGTACGGCCTCCGGCTCGTCGGATTAACCGGCCACAGGTAAGTGCCGGTCCGGGCCGAAACGGGCAAAAAGGACTGTAAGGAGATACTTTGGGATTCTATTATCTATTCATAGATGGAATAGGCTTTGGCGAGCCGTCATCGGACAATCCATTCCATATACATGCGAAAAGCCTGTTTCAGCATCTGGCTGGAAAGGAGCCTTCCGATGAGCTTTCCAGCCAGTTCATTTGCATACCCGCCGATGCCCATATGGGATTCTCGGGACTGCCTCAGTCCGCCACAGGGCAAACCAGTCTCTGGACCGGGATGAACGGGCCAGCTTCTATGGGAAGGCACATGACGGGCTTTCCAGGCCCCACGCTCATCCGGGTCATCGAAGAGTATTCTATGATCAAGGTTCTACGAGAGGGGGGCAAGAAGGCTGCTTTACTGAACGGCTACTCCCAGGCCTATCTGGATCGAATAGAAAGAAAGCCCCGGCTACGGAGCGCCTCAACCCATGTACACCGGGTATCCGGCCAGGAGCTGTTTATGCTGGATGATGTTGTGGATGGCAAAGCGCTGTACATGGACATCAATCATCAGTTTCTGCATCGATTCTTTCCGGATTATGCGCACAAACTTCCGCTGGCCGACCCAAAAGAAAGAGGCCGGCAGTACGTCAAAATTGGAAGGGACTACGATCTCGTATTGTTCGAGTATTTTCTCACTGATAAAGCCGGGCATAATCAGTCCATGGAAGAAGCGGCCATGACCATCCAGCTTCTCGAGCCCTTTATCGAAGGCATCATTGAGGAGATGGATCCGCAGAAAGATACGCTGGTAATCAGTTCGGACCATGGCAACCTGGAGGATCTGAGCACCAGGACCCACACGAACAATCTGGTGCCCGTATTTTTGGCCGGCGCGTATGCCGAAGACATGGCCGGCCGTATCAAGGCGCTATACGATATTCCCCGGGCCATTTATGAGGCAATGGACTTCGATGCCCGATTACCGCATCCGGAAGCCATGGCAGCCACTCCGGAATAACCCCGGCCGCAAACCGATTCCAGGGCCTGCCGGAGCCTGGATAATTACTTTATTTCTTTGATAAACTTTTAATCCTGCCGTATGTCATTCCTCCGTTCAGCGTCAGGATTTCTGCTGTTCTTGCTTCTGCCGACCAGTCTGTTCGCCGACACCGTGGAAATAGAACTGGGCTTTGGCGGCGGAAACTATGTGCCGGGACTTCTGGACCACTTCAACCGTGATCAGGCTGTTATAGAGTCCTACAATCCCATTGGACTATCCTTGCCAGGAGCAACCGGTCTGGAAACCCGCGCCACCGCCACCGGATTTGCGGAGGTCGGCCTCTATTCCAATGATCTGCTCTTTAACATGTTTTTGCATAGCCGTTCCCCCTCTGGCAACACTGGCTCGCTATTGCCTTTTACCACCGGCGCCAGCCTGGCCTCCGGACATTTCTCGATAAACGATCAACTGCTGGGTTTTACAATGGGGCATATCCTGTATTTCCTCCAGGATAGACTCCGCATAGTTCCAGGATACGGCTACATGGGTAGCAATCAGTATTATCGATACTCCATCAATACCCTGGGCTTCAGTAACGTCACCACCCCGGCCACGGTGGCGCTGAGCCAGAACCGGTTTACAAATCCCAGGGCCAGTGCATCGGGCTTCTTTCTGGGGCTTGGCGTGGAATACGATTGGTCCAAAAAATTCAGGCTAAAGAGCACCCTCCGGTATATGCCGGATTCCTCGGGACGATACTATCTAAACAGTTACACCCTTTCCTATCAAAATGCCCCTACAGGCGGTGGGACCGCCACCGAGCTACTGACCTTTCAGGAAAGGAGCGGTCGACTGCGACACACTATGCTGGATCTGGACTTCAAGCTGCAGTATCTGGTAAATGACCATGTACGCCTGAACACCGGAGTTCGGTATCAATACGTGTACAGTCGCTACAGTACCGATCCTACGATTGCATACCTTTTCTCGAGAATAACCGATAGCGGCGGCTCCACCAGCGGTGTCGCTTTTGGGTATGAAGTGGAATACTTCACCGATCAAAGAATCTACGAACCATTTAGCCGGAACATGGGAACCGTATACTTCTCTGTAACCCTGAGTACCGGGAGGGATAACATCTGATGAAATACTATTTCGCTGTAATTTTCCCCCTTGTGTTTCTGCTCGGTAATTGCCTGAGCTTTTCCCTTTTTCCTCTGGCCCGTAGCGTAAAGGTGGCAACCGCTCCCGCCGGGGCCAGAGTCGAGGTATTCGATGAGAGGGAACTAATCGCCGAATTCACAACCCCTGGTAGATTCTATCTGTTCAAAGATAGAAACGTAACAATGATCATCAGCAAAGATGGCTACCGAACGGAAACGGCCGATGTGCGATTCAAGTATAGCCCGGTTCGGGCCTTCGTTACCGCAATCACCGGCTATGCATGTCTTATGGTGCCTGCAGGCGTGGATCTACTCACCGGAGCCATTCGAGTTCCGACGAAGCAGGTTCATACCATTGAATTACAGCCTCTGAAAGAAGGAGAGCGGGAGATCCATATCGATGTGCGCCTGGAACGTGACGATCTCATCACTGTGTCCACGGACGCAAAGTGAGCCCGGACCTGTCTATTCCGACCTGGCGCCGACGGCCGGGTCGTTCAGCGCAGTGAACCATTAGCGAATCAGGCTTATTCCCGCTTCGATTCCACTTTACCGCTGTGGCCGGAGGCAAAGTCTACGGCATGGCCCACTCCTTCTATGATCTGACCACAAACGCCATACTTTCGGCTGTGGATGATTCCGGTTTTCAAACAACGGGGCATTGCCTGGCCTTGAATAGCCTGGAAAACAGAGTGTATGATCTCAAGTTGGAAGACGGTTCGCACATCATTGCCAAATTCTACCGCCCGGACCGATGGAATAAAGAGCAAATCGAGGAAGAGCACAGTTTTCTCTTCGAGCTACAGAGCGAGGAGATCCCGGTTTGCGCCCCCTTGCGCTTTCCAGAAGGCAACTCGTTGAAGCAATGGGATGGAATCCATTTTGCGCTTTGGCCTCGCACCGGCGGAAGAATGCCGGATGAATTCTCGGATGAAGAACTAAGACAACTGGGAAGACTCATCGCTCGAATCCACAACATCGGGGCCCGAGTCCCGGCCAAAGATAGGCCCACTATGAATGAGGACAGCTACGGCCGGGCACCCTTACAATTCTTGCTGGAGAACGAATTCTTGCCGGATCACATTCGCCCTGGCTATGAAAAGGCAGTAAAGGAAATCTGCGAGATTTATACTCAGCTCTCGCAGGGCATAGATACCATTCGCATTCATGGCGATGCCCACGGCGGAAACCTGCTACGCGGTCCGGAAGGATGGTTCTTTTTGGATTTCGACGATTTTGTAAACGGGCCTCCGGTGCAGGATATCTGGCTTCTGGCCGGTCAGCAGGGATTGGAAGGAATGCGAAACAGAGCTATCTTGCTGGAAGGATACCGGCAGTTCCGTCAGTTTCCGGATAGCTGGCTGAACCTGGTGGAGCCTTTACGCGCCTTACGATTTATCCACTACTCGGCATGGATTGCCCGGCGAATTGCAGATCCCGCTTTTCCGGCCGCCTTTCCCCATTTTGGTAGCGACGATTACTGGGAAAATGAACTAAACGATTTGACCGAGCAATTGCGCATCATACGCGAAGGGGATTTCTCCGGATCCGGCCAGGAGGAAATCACCGAGCAGGAAGCGGAGCTAACCAACAAGGATTTCTTCTGGGACTGGGAAGACTGAGCAAGCTGCCCTGCCGCATCAAAGCAGACAACCCCGGGCTGAAAATGGCCTCATCTGAATTCGAAGTTTGTGATTCAGTATTGCTTATGGCACGGGCAGGATACGAATACTATCGTTCCAGTCTCCTTTTTGACCGCCCGGGCAGGTTCCGAAGGCGATGTTTCCGGGTTTCCTCTTGCCGGCCTTATAGCCAACCGGCAGCATTCCAGGCTCTTTGCCGAACTGCTTGCCGGCTTTCGTGGAACTATTCGCCGGCTTTCGTGGACCCTGGATACGACTGAAATTGCTCCCTCTTATATCCACGGCTTTCAGCGATTTCGAAGATCTCTTCCAATGTCTTTTTCGGAAGGTCCTGGCGAGCCAGGATCCAACCGTACTGTCTGCCCGGCTCTCCCACGAGTGCCCACTGGTAGCGATTGTTTTGTAGGGGTCCTAGAGCCATGATGTAGTAGTTGCCATCGCCAATTCCCAGAGCTCGCAACAGCCAGATACCGGTGAAGTTGACCTTTAAACGGCTCCCGCCACTACCTTCGACAACCCGCGCCAGACCTACCGCTTCGTCCGGGCCATGGCTTCTTTTGCATTCGTTTCGAACTACAATCTTACCGTCTTTGCGCCTCCGGTAGGTGGCCGTAGTTTCGTAGCATGGATCTTCTCCATCTTGAAAGGAATTGGGAATCCGATAAAGTTCCTTCCACGTTCCCAGGTAACTGGACAGATCTACGGCTTCTACGCTCTTCAAGGTGGGTCCGCCGGAACTGCTGCAGCCGATCAATGCCAACGCCATCAGGACTGTGGGAAGAGTTATCGGGGCGAAGAAGCTAGCGAAACGAGGCGCTTTTTCGGACCGGTGGTTTTTTGCAGTTAGTTTCATCTTTTTTCCTGAAGAGTTTGTTGGGGCGCCTGCCTCAGTAATACCGGACGCCGATTTCCTTTAGTTCCTTTTCTCTTTCCATCCAGTCCGGCAAATAGGTATTCATGAAACCATAGAATCGATGATTGTGCAGCCGCTCTTTTAGATGTACCATTTCATGGACCAGGATGGCCTCAATGCATTTTTCGCTCATTCTCGCCAGTTCGAGATTCAGCCAGATCCGGTGGGTCCGCACGTTACAGGAACCCCAAAGAGTTTTCATCTTTCGCACCCCATGAGCCTTCACGCGAACCGACATCTCTTTCTCCCAGAAAGGGATCCGCCTTTCCATAAATTCCTTCATCGCCTTCCGGTAAAGACTCTCCAGGGTCTTTTCCAGCCGAGAGGCATTTCCTTTGTATTTGGCCGGTAAAACCAGCTGTTTACCCCTTACCCCGGCCTGTGCTACATCGCCGAAGACCAGCTTCCTGGACTGACCCAGGTATAGATGAGTCTCGCCTTCGATGTATTCGGGAGCAGGCGCCAGCTTCAGGGACGCCACCCGCAGCTTCTGCTTCTTCATCCACGGAATTCTTTGCTGAATGAATTGTAGCACCTGGCTGCGTTTCAGATGAATTGGGGCCGCTACACGAATTCTTCCATCTGGCGGATAGACTGTAAACCGGACAGTCTTCATCGCCTTTTGAATGACCTGGATTTCCAAACCGGCGACATCCAGGGAATACTCCACTTTTCTGGCGCTCGATCCCACGGTTCCAGAATTACCGTAATGATTTGTCGGTAAAGCCAATAAGGAAGGCCAAAAGCACTCCCTCCTCCGCAAAAAAAGAAACTCGTCGGATTTTTCCCTGGACAGATAATGGCGCTCCTTAGCTTTACCAATATGATTCGATGTACCTTATGGATATTATCTATTAATGTATTCATATCATTCTCGTATATCCAGGCCCGCGAGGGCGCCAGTATGGAATTGGGTCTGGGCACCCAGAACTATGACTCCGGTTTTCTGGCAAAGCTGCACAGAGACGACACTTACATTGAATCCGTCGATCCAATAGCGATCAATCCTCCGGGCACCAACTCCACTATCAGCACTCCGCACACGTCCATTTTTCTGGATTTTCAGTTCCTTTCCAATGATCTGGAAATGGGCATTCTGGTAAGAAGACACCATACCACATCTATCAGCACCTATCTTGTCCCTGGCCAGAACGGATTCATTTTCGGAGAGAATCGATACAGTATTCGCGACACCACTCTGGGCTTCGAGTTTGGCCATACATTCTGGTTTCTGAACGATCGTCTTAGACTCTCACCGGGATACGGATATATGACAAGGGACGAGAAGATCCTCAAGACAGGGTTTGAATACGTGGTGCTAACGGGTACCGGGATTTCAGGGTATCAGACCACGGTGGATCTGGGTGGTGAATACAAGGCAGAATCGGCGGGATTTTTTCTCCGGCTGGGCCTATCCTACGACCTGTCAGACAAGATTACTCTTTCAGGCCGGGTTCGATTTCTCCCCCGGGCGCCCGGCAGCTTCGAGGGCACCTCCACGATTGTAGATTACCAGTTCTTGACCGACGGTACCGACCTGATCACCTCATCGCTGGCAGGCCCTGTCGATAGATTCTCAAAGATCAAGCGCACCTACTGGGAATACACAATGAAGGGTACCTATAAGAGCACCGAACATATGCACTGGAATGCCGGGCTGATGCTTGAACACCATAGCACCAGGGGACAGGCCAGAATGGATTCTGGTATACTGTTTGGCTATATCTCAAATGGGACATCAAGGATCGGAGGATCCTCGATCTATACCATTTTCGAACCCATTACGGATGCTCTGGCCTATGAGCAGACGGATCTGCAATCCTCCACTACATTCTTCTTTTCTGTGACCTTTACCTCGGGAGATGGACGATGACCAAAGATCGAAGAACGGCTGCAGGGAACTGCACGGTTCCCCTTCCCTTTAGACCAGGCCCCGGGCAGAGATACCTGGCATTCTTCGCCGCCACGATTCTATTGCCGGCGCTGCTGAGCAACTGCCTGACCCTGTCCGGTTTTCCTTTTCTGCGCAGCGTTAAAGTTAAATCCGAACCCGAACAAGCAGTAGTAGAGGTTTTTCGGGACGGAGAGAAGATCTCGGAAATCACAACCCCGGGACGTATATACGTATTAAAGACCGAAGAACTGACCCTCAAAATCAGCCGGGAGGGGTACCGTCCCCGTACCGTCAAAGTTCCCTTTGTTGACTCAACGACTCGCACAGTTTTCGCCTTTAGCGCTGGTATGCTTTGCTTCTTGATCCCCTTTGCGGTGGACTACAATACAGGAGTGCTTCAGGTTCCGGAGAAGTATGAATATGAGATCCAACTAAGCCGCGCCGGCAGCCCTGTTGAAGCCGACCCGGAGGAATCCGATCAGAAAGACCAGAAAGAAGCGGACGAACCGTCCGGGCCACCCTCGGCAGGATCCGGTTCCATTTCTCTGCGGTTTGACAATGGAATACTCTGGATCCAATAACCGAAGACCGTCACGCGATTTTTAGTTGCCCATCCCGCTCCTTCCCCGAAACATCTCGTGCACGGGCCAACCACTGTTTAGCCATTTCTCGGATTCGAAAGTGGTCACCCGCAAGCCATCCCTCCGAGGTCCAAAAATGGAAATTAATGCAGCCACTTTAAAGCAGGTTGAACTCTTCAGCGCACTACCTGAACCGGAAAGACAGACCCTGGCGGGACACTTTCAACTCTGCGAATTCGAAAAAGGCGACTACCTGTTTAAGCAGGGCGAAGATCGGCATGCTTTGTTCTTCATCCAGGAAGGGGAAATTGATCTAATCGATGAAAGCCTGGGCCTGGAGAAGGTGTACGTTACCAGCGGGCCCGGAACCATTCTGGGCGAACCCATTCTGATAGAAGAAGGCAAGCATGCGCTGGGCGGCCGCGCTCGGTCGCAGGGAAGATACGGAAAGCTGGACGTAGGTACCATCCGCAAAATCAAACTGGAGGATCCCCATCTATTCGGCGAACTGGTCCTTTCATTGAGCAAGGTACTGGCCAGGCGATTGGCTTATGCTAACCGTGGAAACCGCGGAATCTCGGCGGATTTTCGCACAGGCGAAAGTCGCATGGAGCACGATTTGATCGGCGATCGGGAGGTACCACACAACGTACTCTGGGGCATCCAGACTCTACGGGCCATGGAAAACTTTTCCATTAGCGGCGTTCGTCTGGACCATTTCCCGGAATTCATCGAATCTCTGGCCGATATAAAAGCTGCCTGTGCCGTGGCCAACCACTCCCTGGGCAACCTGGACGAGGAGAAGAAAACTGCCATTATCCAGGCCTGCGACGAACTCTGCAGAGGTATGTGGCACAGTCACTTCATGGTGGATATGATTCAGGGAGGCGCTGGAACCAGCACCAACATGAATGCAAATGAAGTCATCACCAACCGGGCCTTGATGATCATGGGCAAGGATCGAGGAGACTACAAGTCATTGCATCCCAACAACCATGTGAATATGAGTCAGTCCACGAACGATGTGTATCCCTCCTCCATAAAGGTAACACTTCTACGAATGATGGATCGACTGCTTGCGGAAGTGCGCAGCCTTTCCGATTCATTTGCCGACAAAGGCGTGGAGTTCAAGGATATAATAAAGATGGGCCGGACTCAGCTTCAGGATGCGGTGCCCATGACCCTGGGACAGGAATTCCAGGCCTGGTCGCTCATGATCCGCGACGGCGCAGAGAGGATCGAGCTAGCCCGCAAGCCACTGAGTCAGCTGAACATGGGCGGCACGGCCATCGGCACCGGCATCAACACCCACCCCGAATACACGGCAAAAGTAATCACGGAGTTGTCCAGACGTACGGGCCTGCAACTCACCTCTTCGCTGGACCTGGTGCAGGGCACGCAGGATACATCCGGCTTTGTGGAACTGGCCGGGGTATTGAAGATGCTGGCGGTGCGGCTGTCCAAGATCTGCAACGACCTGCGCCTTCTTTCCAGCGGTCCCCGGTGCGGACTGAACGAAATCAACCTGCCGGCCGTGCAGCCAGGCTCCAGCATCATGCCCGGCAAAGTAAACCCGGTGATCCCCGAAGTGGTGAACCAGGTAGCGTTTCAGGTCATAGCCCTGGACAATGCCGTGGCCCTGGCCAGCGAAGGCGGTCAGCTGGAACTAAACGTATTCGAACCCATCATCGCCTACGATCTATTCACCTCTATAGAGATGCTTGCCAATGCAGTTTCCACCCTGCGATCTCGATGTATTGAAGGGATTACCGCGAATCCGGAAGTCTGCCGGCGTATGGTGAACAATAGCATTGGAATCGTTACCGCGCTGAACCCGCATCTGGGCTATGAAAAGACCTCGGCTCTGGCCCGGGAAGCTCTGGAAACCGGACGGTCCCTGGGCGAACTCGTGCTGGAAAAAGGATATATGACCCAGGAAAAGCTGGATGAAGTGCTCAGTCCGGAAAATATGATTCGTCCTTCTCTGAAATAGACGGTAGCTAGAAGTAGCTGCCGGGGCAACAAGCTTCCTTCGCTACCGGCAACGGCAAAGAGGAGGCCGCCGGGCCCCTTGTTTGTTCATCAGGAGTAGCGATGCGAAAACACTTTTTCTTCATTTGCCAGCCGGAAGAGATCCTCAAACATCTTCGGGAGGAACTGGACGTTCAGGATATCGTAGATAAGGAAACGCATTATCGGGCCTGCAATGAAAAGATTCAGATATCCAAACTGGAATCACTTGTGCCGCATGTACCGAACGTAGTCCTGACCGAAGATATTAGCCCCGAAGGAGAGTGGATTCCCGATGCGCAGGCCCGAGCTACGCTGGAATCCCTTCGTAAGAAATTCGGTGTTTCAATAAGGAAGGCGGAGAAGTACTGGTTTCCGGATATGAAAGAAGACTGATGTTCCTTCGGCCAGCAGTCCGCTCAATTGCCTTTTACCACCGCCTTATATAGATCCACCTGGCTCTGTCGAATCCCTGCTTTTCCCGAAACTATTGCTTCTTTGGAAAACTCCAGAGCTTTCGCCTGGTTATTCTGATAGTAGGCCACGAATTGCTTATCCTCGAGAGCAATGTGGTTTGTAAGCCAATCTCGAAGGTCTTTCACCAGCGATGCGGCAGCCCTGGAATTGCCGGCCTCAAAATCCCGCTTGCGCTCTTGTACAAACTCTTCAAATTTTTTATGCCGGGCCGTATGTCCTTTCTTTTGCTCGTAGCCCAGCAAGTCCATAAGCTCTTCTTCGGTGCGAAAATGAACGTCAATGTAGCGAATGGCTTCGTCCAGAGTGCTGGCTAAAACGGCTTCTCGCGTGAGCTGGGATTCGCGCATAGCCTCTTCCATATCCACGATCATCTTGATGAGCCACAGATGCTGGATGTCTATGATCGGAACTCCAATCTTCAAGTTAAGCCGATTCCAGAGCGAATTAATCTCTTTGAGTACCTCGGGCGTTGTAACGGAAACAACCGAGGCGCCGGAAATCAGATCCAGAAGCTTGAATTGCGAATCGCTGGTATACTTCTTCTGGCGATTGGTCTGATCCATGAACTGGTCCGCCTGGTCCAAGAGTTTTCTGCGTCGCAGAAACTCGCAGTACTTTCGGTCTTCTTTGACAATATGGTGCACCAGCCATTGACGCAGAAAGCGATAGAGCTTCTCCGCTTCCTTACGCGAAACAGCTTTCTGTTCGGCCAGAATGCGTTCCAGAGAATTCTTGAACATCTGATGAGCTTTGATGTGCGCGCTTTCTTCTGCGAATCGGTATTCGTGAAATAGTTCTTCTTCGGCGGCAAAGTGAACCTGCGCATATCGCCCCGCTTCTCTGACAATATCATGGAATCGTTGCGGCACCTGATCGGGATTGTGATGCAGGACCCACTCCAGTTCCAGGACCAGAGCGACCAGCCAGGCATGTTGCGCATCGATTCCGCGCACTCCGAGGCCTAAATCCAGATGCTTCCAGAGCGCAGCGGCTCGTTCCAGCACCACAGAATCCATTTGAGCAGGAGAAACCGTCATTTTCAGCACAATTTCTGTCGCCGTATTGGATGTGAAGCTACAATTAATGCAATTACTTGCCAGGAGTGTACTTTAGTGCTATCCTGAAGCGGCACCAGCGTGCCTGGCCCGGGCTTTCCAGGTATTCGGGCGAGGAGGACTTATGAGAGCAACCAGCTACACTCCCAGATTCGAAGAACCCGTAAAGGAGCATAACATCCGCAAGGTAGACGAGTACATGACTCGAAACGTAATCACCTTCAGTCCGGATATGAACGTCTATGCCGCCATTCAGATTTTACTGAAGAACAAGATCGCCGGAGGACCGGTGCTCGACGGCAAGGGAAATATGGTGGGCGTGCTGTCGGAAAACGACTGCCTGCGACTTCTGACTCTGGAGACCTACCACAACCTGCCGAACCACAAGGTAGAACACTACATGTCCACGCATGTGGAAAGCATTCTCTGGAACTCCAGTGTGGTAGACGCCGCCGAAAAGTTTCGCGCAGAAGGATATCGAAGGCTACCGGTTACGAAAGACGGAAAACTCGTAGGGCAGATTAGCCGACGCGATTGCCTGCGTGCTATTTCGGACGAAAAGAATGCCCAGGAGAAGGAGCTCTAATGATCAACGGAATGACTGCTTCCCGCCGATAGTGGTCCCCGGGCCTTCCCAACTCCTGCATTTCTGTAACGCACCAGGGCGAAAACCATAGTACATATCCAGGGCTTCTCAAGCAGTTTCGAACCCGGGCTACGACAGGGCATGGCGGGCCCGAATCTGCGACGGAGTCGCAAATTCATCCATCGCGTTGTTTTTTGTATTGAGCGCATCCGGGACCGGTGGGGGCTGAGTCATGCGACCATATACATCCACAACTACAATGCTGGCCATGTTATTTCTCCTGTTGGCCACACCGGCAGTATTGAGGGCTCAGCCCACCAGAGATTCGCTTCAGAGAAGAAGGGAATACTTGGATTTGCATCAGATAATGGGCATGACCACACTGGGTCTATGGCTGGCCACCAATCTTGCAGGAGAGGAGGCGAACGAATCATTGTACAGCAGCGCCGACGAAAATGCCCGAATGCTGCTACTGGCCAATCCGCAATATGCAAATGATCCCGTTTATTTCCTGGCCATCCAGGAACCGGGTCCTCGTAGTTTCGCAGCCGAATATTTCCTTTCCAGAGATCCTGCGAACAACCTGGGGCTGTATCTGGCATTGAAGTCCCAGGAAGAATGGAGGTCCAGAAAGTCAGGGAACCTGCACCGTAGCCTGGCCTACGCCACCTTTGCATCCTATGCCATAACTGCCGGGCTTGCGTACTTTGCGCCGGAAAGGATTCAGAGTACGGAACCCGGTATAGATAGCATATTCTTTCACAAAGCTATGATTCCATTTCACCTGGCGGCGATGCTGATGCTGCCCCGGCTGGGAGAACAGATTGAGCACCGCGGTCCTGCCGCGGCAGAAGAAATGGAGCATGTGGGCTGGGCCGGCTTCGGGGCGCTGTCCATTGCATTCTTTACGATTACGTTTTAGGACTATTGGACTGGCATCCGGAAGTCTTCCGCAGGTGCTCCGGAACGCCAGCAGGATAAATGACGCTCCCTATTTCACACTGAAATCTGGCATAGGGAGGCATTTACTCATACAGGAGTAACCGAAGGAAAGAACCAGGACGAAAGTTAGAGAGCCTGGAACCCCATTCATCGCAACACCGTCGCAATGGATGTACGAGCTACTATGGAAGGAATACTAAAAAAGAGGAAAAGATGAAATCTACTAATAAAAGAAATTCGATCCGCGGGCTACTACTGCTGGTGCTGGCCTTTTTTCCGCTCTCTTTATCGGGCAAACAGCCCTCTGAAGCCTCCATTCAATTCACGGTGGAGCATCCACTGAAAACGGTGGAAGGTATGTGCAGAAATCCAGTGGTTAGCGGACTTGATTACACCTATGATGGTCAATTCCAGCTCAAGGGCCCGTTCAAGGTTACGGTGCCTTACAAAGACATGAAGACCGGTAATGGAAACCGGGATTCTCATATGATGGAGGTGCTGGGCTATCCGGATCATACGGCTGTGGTAGCGACGATTACAGAAGCCGAGCCGGCTGCCGAAGGGTTGCGTATTGCCGGAGCGCTATCCATAAATGGTGTAAACATGCTGTTTCGCACACTGGCCAGTCTAAAGCAAGACCAGGGAAGCATTGTAATCTCCGGAACTGCCAGGATACGACTGTCCGATTTTCATGTGGAGCGCCCTTCCCTTCTGGGAATGAGCGTTGAGGACCAGGTAAACATTAGCTACCGATTCAAGCTGCCGAAATAGGCCTGGTCCTGCATTGCTGCAAGCGCTTATTTGGAGTGAATTATCGCGCCACTTCGTTGATTAGCTTGCCCAGAAGCGAATCGTGGGTAGTGACCGATTTCTGATTGGCCTCGTATTGACGCTGCACCTCGATCATTTTGGTCATTTCCTGGACTATGTTTACGTTGGAGGACTCCAGGTATCCCTGCATTACCAGAGGTTCTTTGTCCGGTTGAAACTCCAGCATGGGACCGGACTCCGGGGTCACCGAGTAAAAGCTGTTGCCCTCTTTCACAAGATGCCTGGGGAATTCCACCGTACGAATCTTGATTCTATCCAGAAGTACCGGATTCTCCCACTGATTGGAAGTCTCATTTACCGTAGTGTCCGGATCGTTTCCTATCTTTCCGTTGATCCAGACTTCGCCGTTTTCCTTTACTGTCCAATTCCACCTGGCTACCTGGATCGGGCCGTTTTCGCCCATCAAGCGGTGGCCATCGGAAGTTACCAGATAACCGTTCTTGTCCATGATGAACGAACCGTTTCGAGTAAGCCTCTCGCCCCGATCGGTCTGCACCACAAAGAAAGCCGGGGACTTCTGTCCGCGGTCATCCAGCATCATATCGAATGGATTCCCGGTGGATTTAACGGCGCCCTGATCAAAGCGGACAAAGTTCTCGTTGAACTCAACGCCGGTGCCCAGCTTCCCCACGGTAGGAGCCAGATCAAAGCCCCCCGCAGGCACCCAGCCCATCCCGTCTTCTCGGGTTCGCTGCAAGAGCATCTCCGGAAAAGCTTTGAAGATCGCTTCTTCTGATTTGTATCCGGTCTGATCCACATTGGCCAGGTTGTTGGCAATTACGTCCATCTTCTCCTGGTTCATGACCATGCCGGTTGTCGCCGTGTAAATTCCCCGTAGCATACTGGATTTATCGGCAAAAATGATCAAAACGAAATGCTTGAATTTCTCAGGAAACGGCCGAATTTAAAGGCAGGTGCAGATACACGGTAAACAAGCGTCTGCCGATCAGGACTACTTTCTAAGCCTGGGGGCCGGCCATCATCAGGTTCCGCTTATTGAGGCGGCCATACGAAAAGGCATGTCGGTCATTGCTGTAGACAAGAACCCGCTGGCCGAAGGCTTTGAGAAGGCCGAGTTACAGCTACATGCAAGCATTCTAAAGCCTTTCTGGATTTATCGAGCGATTGAAGAGCATTTTCCCCGCGGACAGATCCGAGCAGTAGGTAGTAGAAGCTATGGTCCTGCGGTGCTAAGCGCATCGTACCTGGCCCGTAGGTTCGGAGTTCCCGGATCCAGTCCCCACTCCCTGATTCGCTTTCAGGATAAGAACCGACTGAAGGGTTATCTAGCCTCCCATGGCATTGCCGTACCGGAAAGAGTCCCCTGGAAGCCCGGCAAAGACCCGTCCGATGTACTGCGAAAACGCGGTATCTGGATTGCCCGAAGCGGCAAGGGTTCTGCCAAGCAGGGGATTCAGGTGCTTGCCACCCACGAAGAAAAGAAACAATATCTGGAAAAGCATACTCGGCGCAGCCCCGAGAATCGTTCGTTGTTCATCGAAAGATACGTACAGGGAAGCGAGTTCATCGTCTACGGAATGGTGCTCAGCGGCCGGTTTCACGCTCTCACACTTACGGAAAAAGTCATTAGCGACCTTGAACCCCGATTCGCGGATCGGAGGCATATCTTTCCGGCCCGAATAAGCGAAGAAAACGCCCGTTCCATGGTCGAAACCTGTCAGAAGATTGTAGACCTGTGCAAATACGACAACGGTCCCTTCTTTGCCGAATTCATTATCCCGAAGCGAAGCAAAAACCCGAGGCCGCTTCTGGTAGAGTGTCAGCCTGAAGTGGGTGGCGAATTCCTGGCCGATTGCCTCATCCCGGAAGTGCTGGGTTTAAACTACTTCGACATTCTGGTGGACTTGCTCACTGACGGTCCCATCCGCGCGGCTCAGCACCTTACCCGGGCTGGTCTTAGCCTTGATACTACAGATCTGTCCCATATACTGAATCCGCAGAAAACCGCGGTAATCTCCTACCTGCTACCCAGCCGGGAAACCATTCAGGACCTTAGAATGCCGGTAAGCATGAAGGAAGATCCTTCCTTTGTATTTCTGCGACCGCTGAAGCCCCGAGGGTTTCGCATGAATCCGGAAAACGGAAATGCGGATAGACCCGCCGCATTCCTGTTGGTAGACTCTATTGAACATCAGCAAGAGGTCATCAAGAAGGCCGATCATTTCGAAAATCAAATCCGACTGATTCCGCAGACCGAACGTGTCCGCGGCCGAATGCGAAAGAGTCGAAATCCGAAGAAAAAAAAGAAAGGCAGTTCCGGATCCCTGGCATTGAGCGTATCGCTTTGGAAACCGCTAATATAGACACCTGGAACCGTCACTATCTTCGGCCGGAAAGCAAGCAATCCTATCCGGACGAAAACCTGGTGCGGTTAATTCGATCCCTACCCGCCCGGGATACCGCCTCTTCGTCGCCTTCCGACGACTCTACCAGCGCATCCAGAGTTCAATCCGGCCAAGCCCGGACTGACTCTTCGCCTGCCGGCGACACCGTGCTTCGAGCCCTCGACTTTGGCTGCGGTTCCGGGAGGCATATCCCATTGCTACTGGAAAGCGGCTATCGAGTTCAGGGGTGCGATTCATCGGAAAATGCTATTGTTCACTGTAAGGCCACGTATCCGGAAGCCGAATTCTTTAGATGTGCAGGCGACTCGGCCGAAAGCCTCCTTTCCCGGGAGCGCTACAGTCTGATCGTTTGCTGGGGTGTTCTACACTATTTGACCGAAGAAAATGCCCGGGAACTGCTTTCGGCGCTCTGTGCCTCCTTGATTCCGGGCGGCTTTCTTCTGGGAACGCTACGAAAGGACTCGGATACCCAGTTTACGCATTCGGCTGTGGGAGACTCGGGAATCCGGCTCTCCAACGAGACCGAACTGGTCAGATTTCTGGAAAGCCAGTTCACGGACTATCAGTATGGTTTCATGGAGCGCACGCCGCTGGGAAAAACGCAGCAGATTATTGCCCACTGGTTCTTTCGCGCGAGAAAACCCGCTAAATAACGTCTACAAATGCAGCCCATGCCCCCCGAAGCTCCTGCCGAAGAAACAAAGAACGTTGCCGATTCCGGACGGACTCTATGCCCGGTATGCAATTGTAGAATGAGTCCTCTCTATGAGATCCGCCGCTTTGATCCGCCGCTGGATATCTGGAAATGCGCCGGGTGCGCACTACAGTCCAACCTGACTCGTCCTGACAATCTGGGTGAATTGTACTCCGAAGGGTACTACACCGGCGAAGCGGATTACACCTACGAAGACGAAAGGAAGAACGAAGCCGCCAATGATCAGGTCTGGCAGGCTCGACTAAAGACGATTCAGAAAACGAATCCGGCCCCGGCAAGCTTTCTGGACGTTGGATGTTCTTTTGGCGGATTCGTGGAAGCGGCCTCCAGGGCCGGTTACGCGGCCCGGGGATTAGATCTGTCACACTTTGCTGTCCAGGAAGGTAGGAAACGCGGTCGCGATCTTTACTGCGGTCCGGTAGACGAACCGACGTTTCCAGCGGAAGACTTCAACGTGATCACGCTCATCGAGGTCATGGAACATCTTCCGGACCCGGCCCGGGCGGCGCGCACTTTCCACCATTGGCTGAAACCGGGCGGATTACTGCTAATTCAGACTGCGAATTTCGACGGACTCCAGGCAAAACGAGAAGGCCCGGATTATCACTACTATCTTCCCGGGCATCTCTTCTACTATTCGGCGGCCAATCTAAAGCGTCTGCTGGCGGTCGCCGGATTTCGTCGCTTCAAGCTCTACCGACCGGTGGATTTCCCGCTGGCGGCCAAACTACGAAAGATGAAGCTACAAAGTGCGCCCCAATCGCCAGGATTTCAGCGCTTACTCCGCACATCCATGTATCACCTAAAAGGAAGGATGGCCCTGGGCGACTTTGCCCTCACAAGTTCCATGGTGTTGTATGCCTGGAAATGATGGAAATCGTCCGAGGGTTCCATTCGATCTGCCCGGACGCATCAAGAGGAGCTGCCGTAGATCTGGATCTTGCGGTCGGGGTAGCCCAGGTATTCGGGAAGCTTCAGCCGCTCCGCTCCCGTGCCCAGGTAATCCGGTTTGGCTCCATCCACAAGTATCCGCACTGCCTTTATGTTAGAGAATTGAAACAGGGTGAAGCAAATCTGATGCACCCGGTCGCGAATGATGCTGGCGCCCATCCGATGGATGCCGCCCCCCAGATCCACGGTAATTACACCGTCTTCTTCTTCTACCGAATGAATTTTGATGGTGCGGTCGACGGCAGTGAGGAGTCCCGTTTCCTGATCCCCCGGCCCGCTTCGCAAGGCCTGCAGTAGATCCATGTAGGTCACGGGCCCGCTGGCGCTCCGGCTCACACGCACAATTCGTGACTTGCTGCCGTCGAATCTAAGGAAAAATAGGTGATAGCCCCTTTCTGTGGGCGGGATTTGAACCCTGGGATCCTCCTGAAGCTGCTCGGCCCGCACGCTTCCGTCCACGGCCGGACCGGGATCCTCCATACGCGAATTCAGAATATCGTCAATGGGACGCTTAACTGGTACCAGTCGTTCTTCCAGGGCATGTTTGCCCTTCTCGAGACCGGTGTTTACGCCTTCTTTCAGGGAGTCTTCTGCCTCACCCCGAATGGCCTCTTTAACGCCTTTCAAGCGCTCGGTGGACTCTTCCACGCCGGATTGAATTCTTTCCTGAATAAGGGCTGCTGGCTGGGTAACACCCGGTGTGGCAGCGCGCAGGTTTATCTGCTCTGAAGCCTGGCGGTCCAGAAAGATAAGGAGCAGCAGGATGCCGCCCAGAATTAATACGGTCCGATTCTCCGCTTCTACGGGAGATCCGGGCCCCTGTCCACCTGCGCCCCGGCTCATGTTTGGTACTATTTTCGGCCAACCGGGGCCGATAATTCACGTCTTTCGAAAAAGATATTACTTCATCTTCTTCTTGTGACGATTCATTTTACGCTTTTTCTTTCGCTTATGTGTGCGAATCTTTCTTGCTTTTCTTTTTCGACCCGAAGGCATTCATTCTCTCCTGTGAGTGTTCCAGGCTGTTACTGGAGGTATTTCTGTAAAGTGGGATTTTGTTTCATGTCCTTGAGTAGTCCCTTGATTCCGTCCAGTTTTTCGCGGCCGGCCACAAATAAAACGTCGCCCTCATCTACCAGAATCAGGTCTTCCACACCCAGAAGAGCCACCAGCTTCTTGTCGCTTACAACAACGCTGTTTGCCGAATCTTTTTGAACCATCTTCTGACTCTTTGGACCCACCAGAGTCAGTCCGTTTTTTGCGGGCTCCACAATGCGCTCCAGATCCGTCCAGCTTCCCACATCATCCCAGTGAAACGTAGCCGGCACGACACTGGCCCGTTTGGACTTTTCCATAATAGCAATGTCCACCGGGAGCTCCGGAACCTTCGGGAAGGCGGCTTTCAGAGCAGCGCTGGAGTTCCCGGCCTTTTCCAGCGGTCCCAGAATCGCTGGCGCATGGGCGCCAAACTCTTGAAGGATGGTATCCAGGGACCAGATGAAGATGCCGGAATTCCAGAGATATCCCTTCTTCATGTAACCAAGTGCGGTCCGGGGATCTGGTTTCTCTTTGAAGGATGCCACGTTGAAAACGCCGGCCTGACTGGGCTTCCCTTTCTGGATATATCCATAACCGGAATCCGGTCGCGTGGGCACAATGCCGAGGGTAACCAGCTTTCCATCCTTCGCAGCCCGAATAGCGGTCTTCAGGGTTTCTTTGAACTTTGCGGGCGGATCAATATAGTGATCTGCGCTCATGACCACCATGGTGGCGCCGGGATGCTTTCTTTGCAATTGAAGAGCTGCCAGTGCGATAATGGGAGCGGTGTTTCGCCCCATGGGCTCCACTACAAAGTTTAGTTTTAGTTCGGGATGGATCTTTTGAATCGTCTTTTTCAGTTCGGCGTTGCAGCCCACGTATATCTGATTGGGCGACGCAACAAGTCGAGCCCTTCGCACGGTTTCTTCCAGAAGTGTGCGATTGGAATAGATCTTCTGAAGCTGCTTGGGATGACTGGCAGTGGACTTGGGCCAGAAGCGTTCTCCCTTTCCTCCGGCCATGATCAACACGACCACCTCTGAAGATTTTGCGGTGGCCACTCGGGCGTCCGGAGCTTTTGTTCCTTTTTTCTTACTCGATTTGCTGCTAACGTTTTTTGCCATTGATCTTCCTTAAGTCTCTATAAATGAATTTCTGCTTCTGGATCCCGCTACGGGCCAGCGTATCAGCCAGAGAGGTCTGATCCCCTTCCACGCCACGGCTTCCAGGTCAGCTGCTTTGCATTGACCCCGCTCTGTTCTGGCAGAACCGGGGATCCGCTGCGATTTGCTTTGCTTCCTGAAATCAGGGAGGCGTAAGATCTCTGAATCCTCCATCGGGTCCGGTGGCTTGAGGATTGGTATTCCTCACTGCCGGAAATGTACTTCGATCCTGGACCGGATTTGCATTTCCTGGATTGGGCGAATCGATGGTAGTGAAATCGAACGGCTCCACCGGAGGTTGATTCGTCACCGGGGGATTCCCATTGTTTGCCACATTGGGTTGCGCATTCGCTCCCTGGTTTCCTTTGAAATACTGTTCGTAAGGCATTACCAGGACGCGCACATTGTCGCTTAGAGAATCCACAGCCGCATAATCGCGGAGCTCGGGATATTTCTGTAACAGAACGGCCATCTTTTCCAGCCTTTCCAGGTACACTTCGTTTAGGATCTGACTGGCATGACGCTTGGCTCGCGCCTGATCTATTATGCTGATTCTTTCCAGACGATTGTTTAGCAGATTTTGACCGGCCTGCAGAGTTGCATTATAACGAACCGCATCCGGAACATAGACTCTCTCTACGTAGATTCGCTGAAATTCAATGCCTTCGGGACGGAAGTAGTTGTTCAACTCACCGCGTAGATCCTGGCGTACATAAGTATTGAGTTCGTCTTCCAGGCCGTTCAAGGCCACTTCGTTGGGCGCCAGGCCTCGCATCTTTTCGGCCCAGAAGGAGCGCATACGAAGCTCCAGGTACGGCTTTAGCTGCGACCAGTCCCCCACGGGCAGACTGAGAAATAGTGCACGAATGCGATCTTTGTTGATGGAGTATTCGTAATGTGCCTCTACCTGGACGGCAAAGCTGTCATCGAGCCCGAGAAGTTGACCCGCCGGGAATTGATAGACCCAGTGAAAGCGCAAAAACCTGGGCTCCAGTTGAACGCGATGTAGACGGATTCGATTGGGGACTGCCAGACCGGGCAGAAACGTGGTATCCCCGGGCGAGATCACTTCTTCCTGAAGACCATCCACTGTATCTTCCACGAGAATAGTTTCTCGGTACCCGGCAGTAACCGTGCCTGCGTAAGCCCAGGCCAGCGTGGATGCTAAAAGTACGCCCCAGAAAAGCGAGCGAAAGAATCTACCAGTCATTTAGACTCGGAGGATTCCTCCTCGGCCTCAATCTGAATGGACCGGGCAAGAATGATCGTAGAGATTGCATGCTTGTAAACCAGCGACTGTTTGCCATCGTTCTCAATAACGATGGTAAAATTGTCAAAGCTTACGACACGGCCTTTCAGGGGGACGCCATTCATCAGATAGATGGTGATTTCCATCTTCTCCTTTCTGGCGGAGTTCAGTACCATATCCTGTATATTATTTTTATTTCCCATACAATGGACACCCGAGGCGTTTCTGCAGGAGAATTATTCCGGATTGGCTCTGAGTCAATGATTAATTCTAGGACCAGAGAAAAGATTGACACAAAGGCTTTGTAGCCTTGCCGCATCGAGCGAATCCACAAATTGAACGTACTTGCGCTTCTGAAACCAGATTCTCTGCCGCCTTGCGTACTGCCGGTGCAGAATCCACAACTTCTCTTCCAGTTCCCACCGATCCATCTTTCCGTCCAGACAATCCAGCACCTCGCTGTAACCCAGGATTTGAAGACCGGGACAGTCCGAGCCATAGCTATCCCGACAATCGCGCGCCTCCTGCAGCAGCCCGCTTTCGACCATCTGGGCCGCCCTTAACTTGAGGCGCTCCCAGAGAGTGTCCTCCCCGGGGTAGAGAAACCAGCCCTGGAAGTCGTAAGGACTCTCCTGTGCACTGGCTTCCTTCTTTGCCCAGATTTCGGCCATAGTCATCCCGGAAGAGAGTACAAGAGTCAGATATCGCTCCACCCTGTAGGCATCATTTCGATGGATCCTTCCTCGGGAAGGTTGCTCGCCCTCGGAAACAATACAATGGGGATCGCTAGATTCCAGCTTGCCCAGACGCTCCTCATGGCTCATGGAACGAATCTCATCTTTGATTCGTAAGTCTTCTTGAATCTGGAATGGCCCGCTTCGCAGCAATTCCAGGTAGAAGCCTGCGCCGCCCACGAGCAGAGGAATCCGACGGCGCTGGATAATGGATTCGATTGCCTGAATTGCCAGGAGCCTGTACTGCGCGGCAGTGAATGTCTGATCGGGGTCCAGGAATCCCACAAGATGGTGGGTCATGTGCGACAGGACTTCTTGATCCGGCGCGGCGGTGCCGATGGTCAGCCCTCGATAAATCTGTCGCGAATCCAGGGAAACGACTTCGAAACGATCAGGATTCAAAGATGTAACGAGACCGGTCTTCCCTGCGCCGGTGGGCCCGGCCAACACGGGAATGCAGACCTTCAGATAGCGCCTTCCTTTTCCAGAAGCTCCAGCAACCTTGCTGTGCAATTTTCGATGGAGTCATTGATGATTACATGGTCAAAGAACCTGGCTTCCTCCAGCTCCTGAAGTCCATCCTGAAGACGAAGCACGATATCCTTTTCGCTGTCCGTACCTCGATGGCGAAGCCGATTCTCCCATTCCTTTCGATCCGGCGGCTCTAGAAAGATGCTGATTACCTGGCCGCCCATGCGATCCTTGATGTGCCGGCGTCCCTGAACATCTATGATCAAAATGGCGGACTTGCCGCGATCCAGAATGGCCCTCACCGAGCTTTCGGGAACGCCATACAGATTGCCGTGCACCGTGGCATGCTCCAAAAATTCGCCGTTTCTTATTCTGCTTTCGAAGTCTTCACGCCCGAGAAAAAGATAATCCTTGCCGTCTACTTCGCCGGACCTGGGGGCCCGAGACGTCGCCGTAATGGCTACGGCCAATTCGTCCGTTTTCTCAAGAAGATGCTTGACTATTGTATTTTTCCCTCCGCCGGACACGGAGGAAATGACGACTACTCTGGGTTCTTTGCTCTTCACATTGCCTCTTCAGGATTGCTTCTGATAAAGCACCCCTTCTTCTGTAGGCCGGGTTTTGAATCCGGTGTCAAGCATCTGTAGACTTTCTGCATGGCCAATGAAAAGATAGCCGCCATCCACAAGCATGTCGTAGAATCGATTAACCAGCTTTTCTTGATCCTGGCGATTGAAGTATATCATTACGTTTCTACAGAAAATGCAATGCTGTCCCGGGTGGTTCGCTTCAAACAGGTTTTCCGTATCGAACTTGATCTTTTCTCGCAGATCCTGGCGCACCTGGTAGGCATCCTGATCGTCCAGCTTGCGAAAATAGCGCCGGAGTATGTTTTCCGGGATCCGTTCAATCTTTCGTCCGCTGTAAATGCCGGCGCGGGCAAAATCCACCACCCGGTTGGAAATGTCCGATCCCAGAAGCTCCCACTCAAAATGACCCAGGCTCTTCATGGATTCTACAATCTCGATGGCCAGGTTATAGGGCTCTTCACCGGTGGAGCAGCCAGCCGACCAGAACTTCAGCCTGGAGCCTCGATAGGCCTTAACCAGTTCCGGAAGGACATGCTTCTTGAGCGCTTCAAAGTTCTGGGTCGTTCGCCAGAAGTAGGACTCATTTGTTGTCACAGCCTCCAGGAAGTGCACCATCTCCTGCTTGGCGGTAGCTTCATCGTTAATGTAGCGAAAATAGTCGTCGTAGCTGGCTAGCTTTAGAGCTCGAAGCCTCTTTCGCAGGCGATTCGAAAGAAGGGTAATCTTATGATCTTTTAGATGAATGTGCGCTTTCTCATGGATGAGCCGGGCAAATCGTTGGAATTGTTCGCCATCAAGGTCCGGTATCTCTGAAAAGGAAGTCATGAAGGGATCTTTCTGGTGCGTCTTCTTGTGTCGCCGGGCTCTTCCGGAAGTTGTAGCACCAGGGCGACTTCCGAAGGCGGGAATCTGGTGGCTCGAATAATGTCGGGAGGATCGAACCCCATGGAGCCCAGCTCTCGTATTAAGACGGCCCGGGTCTGCGGTGTTGTGTCAAGTAGATTGAGCCCGGTACTCTCCAGAAATTCCTGTACTCTTGTGATACGTCTTTCTTGCTCGTTTGCCGGCGGAGGCCCCTGGCTGTCAGTTTCCATCCCATTTGCGTTGGCGCTCAGGCCACCCCGGTAGGTGTCGGCCTGGTTTGTGCCCGATTGTTTTTCCAATGGCGGGCCGCCCGATTGCTCGCGGCCCTGGCTTTCCGGGGGACGATTTCGGTAAGATGCGAAATCCATTGTGTCCACATCTGTGGCGACACCGGCTGGCTCTCCGTTGCCGGATCCGAAACCGGATTCAGTTCCGGCCTCGGGCTGCCTGGCATCCTTATCGCGGGCGCCGGAGAAGCTTAATCGGGAATCGCCTTCTGGATCAAATCCGGAGACATAGTAGTCCTTACGGCTATTGCGAGCAGACGCCGACCCAGCAGAGCTTTCGAAATAGTCGCCCTTTGCTGGTTGAACCGGTTCTTTCGCGCTATCCATATTCGCATTTCTAGCATCGACTTTGCTCGCAAAGCCTGGCGCTCGACTCATACGAACCACTTCCCGGTCAAAGGCCGAATCCTTGCTCTCAGGGGCTGTTTGTTCTTCTTGCGAAGACATGGCAAAGCTCTGGCTGTTAATTCCCATGATACGGCCCACAAATCCGCCGATTCTTGCAAGAAGTCTGGTTCCGGAACCAATCTGGCTGCTCTCTGCGATGGCGGACCGAGCCAGCCCCTTCCTGGGGGCACTGCCGTAATCTGCATCGGAAGTGCCGAGTTCCTCCGTGTCGTCGTCCAGATCGCTCACCTGGAGAACATCCCCCTGCATCCGATTCAAAAGCCGCTCCATATGCCGGCCCTCGGCGGATAGCTCTTCCTCGCTTTCGCTCCCGCCGGCAAATTGACCGGATCGTCGTTCATCCACGAATTCATCTGGCCGGTCAGCTCTATCACTGCCCTGGAAGGCAAGACTCCCGTACGCGTTGCCTGGGTTGCCTGGGTTGCTTGCGCCACCCGATTGAGCGGGTTTGTTTCCGGTTGTAAGCTGATCCGAGGTCAGCTGGTCGGCCGCGGGCACATGCAATTCAGAGTTGTCGCCGGTTTTTCGCTTTCTACGGGACTTCTTTAGATTCTTTTCAAAGTCCTCGTTGGCCTTTTCCAGCCTTTTCAGGATCTCCTCGGAGCGCCGGAGCTGACGCTGAAAGACCGTGGTTTTTTCGTCCACCGTGGCTGTGGCCGTATTGATATACTGGATGGTCATCTGCAGATTGTCGTAGAAGGCCCGGGGCACTCGATTTTGCCGTTCTTTGTCCAGAGCCATCCGGAACCGCACGGAGAATGCGACATAAACCAGAAATGAGATTATAAGATTCACTGTTATCAGGATGGCCAGTTCCATGATTTTCTTTCCAGGTTGGTAGGTTTTTCCGGTTCGTTGATGGGAAGACCCACGGCTGATCAATCAGGCCGTCTGGTCAAAATGAAGAGATTCCACAGCGCGCTGCTTGCCTCCCCAACTAATGTTTTCGTAGATGGTGGCAGGATTGTCCAGTTCTCTTTTTTCCGATCTACTTTCTGTACGGTTTCTGTTACCCCGGCCCCCTTCATAGCGGGCATCTTCCCGTCGAACCGCCTGATTCTGGCTTTCCATGGCGGCCTGGTTCTGCATTACCTGGGAGGGCCGGACCAGGTTCTCGTCGCGGGCGCGCCCCATATCCTGCATTTGCCGGTACACAGTGCCAGCCGTCTCGGACGCCTGGGTCCGAGCTTGCTCGGGTAGCGCATGAAAGGCCACCTGCATGTCCAGTGGGCGCAGCATAATCGTGTACCGCCTCTATCTGCGGCGGTTATAGCGGGAGGCCGATTCCAAATCTTTCTCCAGCTTTCCTATTTTAACATAACCGTTGTCGTACGTCAATGTTACTCCGTTGTAGGTATCGGAAATATTCTGGGCCGCATTTCGGATAGTGACCACCACGCCGGGGTGCAATTCCCGTTCGGCATGAACTTTTCCTTCCGCGCCGAGCTCCTCCATATGCTCATCCAGCCTGGCAAGCTCTTCCTTGAGTTCATTACACTTCTCTTCCAGGTCCCCTACCTGCTTTTCATTCTCTTCCAGCTTGGTCTCCTGCTCCAGACCAAAGCCTTCCGGATCGGCCTTTTTCCTGGCCTGCAGTGTAGCCATGGTTTTCTGGCCTTTTCGCAATTGATCTTCCGACTCCTGCAGCATTTTGGTGAGTTCTTCATGCTGGGACAGTATTCGGGGATCGGTGCCCACCGTGATTTCGGTAGCTGTATAGGCCTGGGAGCCAATGGTACGGGCCCGCACTTCCCTGGTGGCACGAATGTTTCCGCCGACAATCTGCGCTCGGCGGCCGTTACAGATAATCTTTCCTCCGGCTTCCACATTGCTATGGAGAATTCCTTCTTGAACCACCACATCCCCGGTAACCACTACGGTTGCATTCTGGATGAATTTCGCAAAAACAGAACCCCCGGTGGATTCGATGTGAGCCTCTTCTCGCCCCAGGATACCGGCCTGCACAACAATGTCGCCTTCCGCTTCGATGCGAGCCTTCTGTACCGAGCCTCCCACTTCTACGTTACCGGCAGCCTTAACTTCGTAGTTGTCCAAAACGTTGCCACCGATAACCACGGAACCCAGAAACATAATATTTCCGGTTTTTGGGCCCACATCGCCGACGACGCGATAGACCGGTTCCACGGAGATTTTTCCAGAACTAAACACTACCTGACCGTTGATTTCCGCGGTAAGTCGCATTCGATCTTCCGAAAGAATTGTATTCCGTCCCTGACGTAGCTCCACATCCTTGCCATCTCTTGCTTCTACAATGCGATTGAGCAGGGTTCGCCCCGCCACACCCTGCTGCGCAGGCATCTTTTCGGCCAGGATCTGACCTACCACCACGTTCTCTACCAGGTGCATTTGCTTGAAGTCGACTTTACCGGCTTCATCTTCTTCCAGTTCAAAATCCTTCTTGATGTTCACCTTGTAATCTATGTAGGCGTCTCGCCCGTGCTTCGCCGGCTGCCCCTGAGCGGCCAGGATTTCCTGCATGTACATTTCTTCATCCAGGGCCTTTTTGATTTCGTCTTCGTTGAAGCCAATCACCACGCCATGACTTTTCAACGCATTGACCACATCCTGGACTTCCAGATCCCTTCCGCCAGGCTTTGGCGGAGTAATCTTAACGTACGCCTTCATTTCGTCCGGAGTGATTTCCACTTTGCAAGTGGAATCCGCCTCCGGCCGGGCTATATAGTTTCCAATCTTGATGGGCTCCCCTTTTTGATCTTTCAGGGCCCGTTCCACTGTCTTCTGGTCGAAGCTCATGATGCCGCGCTTTTCGATTCTCATCATGGCTTCGTCTTCTGAAACGCTGCGACCATCTCCCAGGGGCGGGAACACAATGATATAGATGCCAGACTTGTAGACCTTTACCAGGGCACGCCCATCGCGATGCTTGGGAGTTACGTATTGATCCAGGTCTTCGGATAGAAGTCGATCGCCCACGCCCAGTTTCATGGAGAACTCTTCCAGATCCGCGAACTGGTGTTGTGGAGGTAGCACACTTACGAGTATGCGAAACGGCTTCGGATTAAGAAATGACTGCTTACCCCTTTCCAGGATTTCGTAGTCCAGCGTAGAGAGATCTTTGCCCAGGTGACTGGCAGCGCGATTCAAACAGGAGGCGATGGACAGGCCCACCACTTCTACTTTGTCCTTGACCAGATCCGGGATATCTTCCTCCGATCCCAGTAAAGCTGCCTTGAGCTTATCCATTAACCGAAATAATGCCACCGGCTGTGATCATGGCAAGCAAGATTCCCGGCCTGGGCTATGCTGCCCGGAGAACCATTGATTACTCGGAGAGGTGGAGTACAACCTTACGGCGGGACGGCCAGATCCAACCCCGTGCCATGGGATTCGGCCGGGGGCGAAGAAACCAGGGGTAGGTGCAATTCTCCCTGCTGAATGGAGCTTCTAAGCTCATGGGGTCGGGTTTCCTTCTGCTTGAGCAATTCCTGAAATTGTTGCCGATTGGTCTTCACGCCTTCTTTCAAAGGGATCAAAAACCGGCCCACCGTATGCGCTGTTGCCGGGTCATAATGAATGGTGAAGCTCCTGGAATCCAGCCCTACCTGGCGAAGCAGAATTTCGATCATCGCTATACCCATACCGGCACCCTCAATATGGTCGCTGAACTCCATGTAGTAATCGTACAGATTATCGATGGCGGCGCTGGTTTTGAACTTTTCGCGGATTCGGGCTTCTTCGGAAGGATAGAGAGGAAACCGATTCTCAACGGAAAACAGGAGTACATCGTCTAACGGTTGAATGATGATTCGGGTGTAGATGTTTTCTGCTCGGAGTCGGCTCTGGTACTCGGCAATGCGGCTCTCCACAAGGTTATCCCGAAAATGTTGCATACCTTCTTCATATTGTTCCGGATTGCCGGGATCCAGACCCAGGTCTTTGAAAACGATTCGTTTTAGATTGGCTTTGGCCGCATTCTGGACCAGCTCGCGGATGGCCGCATGGACAGGCCCCACCAGGTCTTCCTTGCCATAGAAGTTCAAGACTTCATGGATCGCCCCTTCCAGATCTCTCTCCCCTTTCTCTTTCAAATGAAAGGTAATCAGAACGATCTTTTTTCCGGATTGAACGGCCTCCTTGATCCTTTGGGCCACGGCCTGCATACTACCGAAAAGAAACCATAGGCCGTTTTTTTTCTACTATTTTCCGTTTCTGTTACAAAAAGCGACCAATCGAAGAAGCAAATTTACCAGTCCGGGGTACTACCCTATCGGATCATTAATAGATCAGATCGCCGGACAGTGAAACCCTGGCCTCAAGAAATCCGGCTCTTGATTGCATCCCTTACTCGCTCAACATCGGCAGACAGTCGTATGGGCTGGTTGCCTATTGTTGATTCCACGTCTTCCAGGTTACCTTCATGATACCCGGTCTTGAATTCCGAAAATTTGAGGCCGTGGGCTGTGGAAATGACCACCACGCTGTCCTCCGGTTTGATAGTTCCGTTGGAAACCAGCTTTTCGGTGCATGCAAGGGCAACGCCGGTGTGGGGATCGTTAAACAAACCATGCAGATCCGCTCTCGCTGCAGCATTGGCCAGTTCATCCTCGCTGGCCTGTTCGACCACTCCCTGAAAATCTTGCAGGGCTCGCACGGCTCTTGGGTAGCTCACCGGATTCCCAATCTGTATGGCGCTGGCCAGGGTTCGGGATGCCTGAACTTTCTGTAGATCTTTCAGTCCCTTCTGGTAGCTAAGATAAAGAGGGTTGGCTCTGGATGATTGGGCCACACAGATTTTCGGTACCTTTTCGATCATTTCGTTTTCGTGGAGTAAGCGAATCCCCTGAGCAAGCGCGCTAACATTGCCAAGGTTGCCGCCGGGAATGACAATCCAATCGGGTAGCTCCCAGTTCCTTTGCTGAGCCATCTCGACGCTGATGGTCTTCTGTCCTTCGATGCGCAACGGATTCATGGAATTGGCCAGGTAGATGGACTGGTCTTCAGTGACGGCTCTGACAATTTCCATACATCCGTCAAAGTCCGTATCCAGACTGATGACTATTGCCCCGTTGGACAAAGGTTGCACCAACTGCGCAGTGGATATTTTGCCTTCGGGCAAAAAGACGATTACCGGAATATCTGCCGCCGCCGCATAAGCCGCCAGCGCGGCGCTGGTATCGCCGGTGGAGGCGCAGGCTACCGCCTGAATGGGAATACCGCGAGCGCGCAGGGACACCACATGACTTACAAGAACAGTCATACCCAGGTCTTTAAAGGAACCGGTATGCGAAACCCCGCACTGCTTAACTTCCAGCGATGCAATTCCCCATTGTCGGGCCAGTCGATGAAGGGGAATCAAAGGTGTGGCGCCTTCGCCGAGAGAGATTACATGCTCCAGATCGATGCCAGGAAGTACCCATTCCTTCTTTCCCCAGACTCCGGATGAAAAAGGGTAACCCGGATACCGAAATCTCCGGGCAAAAGTGTCTTTCCAGGTGGCCGCATCGAACTGCTTGAGCGCCTCAATATCGTGAACAACGTCAATGAGTCCGTCGCATTTCTTACAACGATAGAGAACTTGATACAGATCGTAGGATTCGCCGCATTCAATGCATTCCAGATGCGCTTGAAAAGGACGATGGGGGCTCAACTGTTCCATATTCAGGGTCAGAAAAATCGGCCGATCAAGAAGCGGAAGCCTTTTCCTCTTCCACCTTTAGCCGGCTGAATGAGAACACTCCTTTCTTGTTTCTGGTCTTGGAGTCCAGACCAGGGAAGATTCTTTTTAGCTCCAGAATGAATTTCATTTTCTCTTCGCCCATCCGGTTCATCACAAAACGTGTGCTGAGTTCAAACTCTACGTATTGAATGGGACGTCCATCCCGAACCATGGCTGCAATCCGAAAGCCGGCCGGATGGCCAATCAATTCTCGGCTTTCAAAGGTTTCCTTCCCGCGCATGTATTCCAGGTGTTTGTGATGGGGGGCGCGAAAGAATACCGGACCGCCGGGCTCCACCGCGATCTGATACTCCTCCAGATCTCTCTCTTTGTGGAAGGCCAGGTGAAGATGATCTTCTTTAATGCCGACCAGCCGGGTAGCAATATGGCCGTCCAGCTGCCCCACCGAAACCTGCTTTCGTCTTTCCTTTTGATCGATCAATATTTCGTAGGTGAAACCTTCTTTAGGTGGGGGTGCATTTCGGTCCTGCATGGTGTGCAGAACCGGCGCCAGGATAAACCGAAAAAAGGCGTATAGAAGAAACAGTGTGCTGGCAATGGCCAGAATCCAGAGGACTACATCCACCGCAGTGGGAATTACGATGGCCGGAACCATGTCAGGTTTTTTGATCCAGCAGGAACTCCCGAGCTTTTTCCTTTGCTTCTTCCGGAGTCAGGTTCGGATCCTTTTTGATTCTCCATTCGTAACGAACCATGAATTCCCGGGGCTGTACGATTCCGGATTTGAAACCAAATTCGTAGCGCATCAAATCATCTCGGAACATGATGCTGGCCTGCCAGGCCCGGGGGGATTTGCCGCCTTCATAGTCCACGTTTTCGATCATTCCCGTCTGCGGATTGAGCTTAACGCGAAGCAGGCCTTGATGAGTGAAGTCCATGAAATCCCATTTATCGTCATACTCGGCAAATAGCTTATGGTTCTCCCGTCGAGCCAGGGGAGACGGCTTCGCATAGATATAATTTTCCGCGCCCACCTGTCGCAGGATGTACTCGTCTTCGGTAATCAGGATCCGAAACACCTCATCCTCGACTGCTTTTTCCTGAAAGAATGGATCATCCGCGGCCGTGGGCTTCTGAGTGCTCTGGGTAAGGGAGCAATAAGAAAGGAATGCCAGAAGGGCTAGGGGAAGAATCTTTCGCATCTATAAAGGCCTCTGAATCTATCTTTTTGCGGAACGTATTTCCGGCCACACTTTCACCATAATTAGAGACGAGGTCAAGCCCGTCAAGGATCGAGATAGGCCAGCATTTTTTCCGGATCGCTGGAGTCATCGGGGGAGGACACAGACTGAAAGGAATACTGGACGTCTACAGGAGAGCCCGAGAGCAGGTTAAGTCGCTTGAACTCGGCCTGCATCTTACGAATGAAAATGTCTGCTTCCTGGGAATTTCGACCCGGTAGAATAAGCGCAAACCGACCCTGCCCCACCCGGGCCAGGAAATCCGTATCGAACAACAATCCACCAATGGAACGGGACAGATCCTGGAGAAAGGAAGTCACGGATTCCGGCTCGTTCAGCGATAGAAGTCGCTTCAGGTTTTTCACCCGCACTTCCACCAGGGAAACAGGGGTCTGGAACTGGGCCCCCCGGTTGAGTTCCTTGCGAAGTCTTTCCACTACAGGCGAGAATGGATCTCTAAACAACGTCTCCCGCTCTCCGAGAATAATACAGTTAGCCATAATCGGAGCAAAAAATTCCGCCGTAGCCAGGGCCAACTCCCGATCAAACTGAGTCCAGGGCCTGGAGGTTCGGTGAATCGTGATGAATCCCACCAGCCAGTTCAAATTGATCAGAGGAACAATCCAGTAGTTCTGCATGAGCGCAAGATCATCGTTGGAGTAGCCACTTGTGATTTCCTGGTTTTCCCTGAAGTCGGCAAAGTCGTAAAGCCTGGTAAGGTTGGAGATAGTGCCTATCAAATCCGAACTAACCGGAAGACTGAACTTTTCCAGGGACTCCGGACTGATCTCATTGCCTGCAAAGATCGTGTATTCCTGTCTGGGAACGTTCAGCAGCACCAGAGAAGCGCTTTCCACTCCGAAATCGTCTTTCAGATGATTGAGAAGCACATCGTAAACATCGTCCAAGTTTTTGACCTGACTGGCCTGACGACTGGCGCTCAGTATGCGCTCGTATAGTTCCAAACGGGTCTGATTCTGCTCGGACTGTTCGTCGCGCTGAATCCGTTGATGGATGCGATGCAGCGCCCCGGCCGACATTTCGCCCAGGAGTTTAAGGTATTCCAGGTCATCCAGCGTGTAGTCCACGCCTTCCATGTTAGGCCCAACCATTATGACGCCGGCGTTGCTGGCGGGCTGCCCGATGGGCGCCACTACCTGCGCGTTGATCGCTTCCAGGATCTCTTTTTCCAGGTCAGAAATGGTTGAAGTCCCTTTTTGGAATTCCTGCGTGTAATGGATTTCCTGTTTATCGCGTAACCGATCGTAAATTTCGTCGCCGGGCTTCAATGCCCAGTTGTCCGCCGGGTTCACCCCGAGATACGCCACCGGATAGAATATCTGATTTTTACCTTCGTCATTCGGAGCAAAGACGATCAGCCGGTTTGCCCCGAGTTGCCCCAGTATACCGTAAGAAAGCGCATCCCAGAATTCATCCAATTCCTGGACATCCTGCAGTTCGCGCAATAGATCAAACAGGGCCATGTAATGATCGATTTTGCGCTGCGAGGCGATGTGAGCCTCCGCCGGCAACGTGGTCATGGGATGCGTATCTTCGTACAGAAAGCTTTCGTCCCGCTTTCTGGGCTCGGCATCGGACGTTTGTAGTCCGCGAGCTTCTTCTTCGGCCTGCTCCAGAGCTTCCTTTTCCCAGTTAGAAAATGGATCCAGCTCATGGGTGTCCGAATCATCCTCGGAGGCCAGGGCCGGATCGTCGCTTTCCTCCGGGGATCGGTATTGCAGATCCAGATCAGGAAAGTCCTCGTCCAGATCCCCATCCTGGATTTGCTCCATCAAATCGAGATCAGACTGTGGTACAGCCTGCTGCTCCTGGGCTGCCTCGGCGTTTTCCTGGTCCGAGGATTGAAAATCCTCCGGAGACTGCAATCCATCTGCGGCCGGCAGAGTGTCTTCCAGTGCATGGTCGGTGCCGAATTCAGAATCCAGACTGGCCTCAAAATCCTGCAAGGCTTCCGGACTGATCTCCGGTTCTTCAAAGTGGTCGATTTCTCCGGCAGTTTTGGCCTCTTTCTGAATCTCCGCAAATGCGTCTTCGTCCAGAAACTCGACGCTTTCGTCATGTCCCAGATCAGGCTCAATGGTTTCCGGAACTTCAAAGTCGGATCCTTCATCTACGCTAATGAATTCTTCGGTGCCCTCGCGTAGGAGGCTATCTTCAACGGTGGCATCTTCAAGCTCGGGCCCGGAATCGGCGCCTACCCCGGACATTTCCGGAATGCTCTGGCTTGCAAGCGCATCGTCTGAAACCGGGGCTTTCCCGGCCTCTGTGGAGGCAGTTGCCTCATCTATGGCGCCGCTGGTCCGGACCTCTTCGCGGTCCCGCATTTCGGAGGCCCGTTGAAGCAGTCCCTTCATGCTTTCGCGCATGTAGAGGGCACGGCTCAATAAACCACTGCCGGCAGGAGGCCGGGCCCCGGAGCCAGAGCTTTCGCCCCCTCCGGATCGACGAGCCTGCTCCGCCCTGTGCAGCAAACCGCCGGCGCCGTCCGCATTGGATTCGGATGCGACACTGGATCCGCCGGAGTCCGGGGATTGGCGGGCTTGTTCGGCCCGGTGGAGCAAACCGGTGGAAGAAGGGGTGGACGAAATTCCAGATCCGACGTCTGATGCAGGGCTCGAATCCATGGCTTCGTTGGCGGATGAATGGTGCGCGGCGGAGTTGCCCGAGGTCTGGCGTTCGGCCTCAGCCCTGTGTAACAAGCCAGTTGCCGCTACCGGCGAACCGGAAGGGCCAGCGTGGTCGGAAGACGATTGCTCCGGTGTCTCAGAATCGGCGTTTTCGCTCCGGTGTTCGGTTTGCCCGGAGCTGCTTCGGTACTTTCCGGCTTTGTCCAGTAGCCCCATGGATCATTGTATCCCCAGATCCTGCATTACCTTTTTGTAGAGATCAAAGTACTCGGAACGGCTGAACTCCCGCACGGTGTCTTCGGGTAATTGATCAAAAAGCCGGTCCAGATAGGATATCATCTTCTTCAGGTCATCCTTGTTTACTCCCTCGGCCTGGGAGATGCTCTCTGCCAGAGCTTCCTGTCTTTGCTCCGTTTCCGGGGACGGTTGCAGATCCGCCTGGGCATCCTCTTCAGGCTCATCGATAACGATGGCATTCTTTTCGCGCTCGGCTTCATGCAGCGCCGCGTCGGAATCCGCCACCACGTTGGCGACCTGCCCTTCTTCCTGCACGGCCTCTTCGGTCACGTCTTCAAGGATGTTATCCAGCTCAGAGGCAGATAGCGCAATGGTTTCGTCTTCGTCCTCGTCCAGAAGCGAAGGAACGGCGCCAAAATCCTCTTCTTGCTCCTGCGCGCCTTCCAGGCCATCCGACGGGATCTCGTCTTCTATTGTGAGCGTGTTTTCGTCGCCGCCGCCATCGAAATCGCCGGGTTCGTCAAAAGCCAGGGCTTCCGCTTCCTGAGTCAGAGAGTCCTCTTCGGCCAGGTCTTCCTGGTCCGATACGATGTTACCCAGTTCTTCCGGGGTCAGCGTAATGGACTCATCCTCGTCGCCGTCCAGCACTGATAGCGGCGGGGCCGCGAACTCTTCGTCTGAGAAATCCTCGTCTCCCAGAACAGCTTCGCTTAACTCATCATCACTGATGCCAATATGGTCGTCTCCGGTGTCTTCTGCCACAGACTCCCTGTCTGCGCTCATATCCGGACCCGCGTCCTCCAGGTCGTCTTCGAATACGGGAAAGTCGGTTTCATCGCTGGCTTCGGAGAAGTCGTCGCCGGATTTTACGCTAACTTCTTCGCCAAGATCAAGGCCGGAATCTTCCATGCTGTCTTCGGCGCCCAGGGCAGGAATCTCATCCGAAAAATCGTCCTCAATGGAGTCCAGCGGAATGGACACGTCTTCTTCCGGTTTCAGACCTTCGGCAAACTGGGGATCTCCATCTTCCACATCTTCCAGGATGTTACCCAATTCGTCTTCGCTCAATGCCACGGGACCTTCTTCTTCCTCCAGATCCGGTACGCCCGAAGTGTCCTGTTCCCAGTGGGAATCGTCAAAGGAGCCTTCGCTCTCCGAGGAGTCGATGTCTGCAGCAAAGTCCGTTTCCAGATCAGAAAAGTCGTTCTCTGAAAGTCCGGAATCGTCATCGGATTCGGAATCGGTTACAAAAGCGCTTTCCAGGTCCAGGTCATCCGAAGCCGAGCCTTCGGCAGAGTCGGATGCATCGCCGAGATCCAGGGAGTCCCCTTCCATGGAAAAGCTATCGTCGTCGGAAAAACTGTCTTCGTCCAGTGCCACTGGTTCGTCGCCGTCCAGGGAAAAATCACCGTCCAATCCGCTCGGGGAGTCTTCGGAATCATCCATACCCGAGCCGGACATGGAATCGGATGAGTCGAAAGAATCCAGGGAGTCGGCAAAAGGATCTTCGCTGGACTCGGCCAGATCTACGGTTTCCAGATCGCCCGAGTCCGCAGACATGGCGAATTCTTCATCGTCGCCGGAATCGGAAAGGTCACCATCAGTAGAAAGAATTCGGTCCAGTTCGTCTTCGCTCAAAGATACCGGTCCGTCGTCCTCTTCCATCATGGGCGGAAGCGGGATTTCGTCGTCGTCCGAGTCCTGAAAATCTGTAAGGGCTCCGCTGTCGTCTGAATCGGCAAAATCAGAATCTGATAAATTGGTAAAATCGCTATCTTCGGCGGAGGCCGAGTCGTCGGAGAATTCAGCGGAGGAATCAAAGGTTTCTTCTTCGAACCCGGAATCATCCCAGTTCATTTGGTCCGCAGATTCGGCGCTTTCGGATTCCGGTAACTCGTAGTCGCCGGTGGCTATGGCATCGTCATCAATGTCTGAAAACGGATCGCCCTGTCCTCCGGATTCCCCTTCGACAGAGAAATCCAGGTCTCCGAAGGCATCGTCCAGGTTGCTTTCCGTTTCCGATTGGAGCGCATCCAGCCCTTCCCCTTCCTCCTGGAATTCCAGGTCATCCAGTTCTAGTTCGGGCAGATCCGCAAGATCCGAGGAGTTTTGCTTATTCTCTTCCATGGTAATCCGGATTCCGTGGTATAGTAGATCATCGGCTCCTGAAGGTCAAATTTTGATGCCAGTGCCCCTGCAGAGCCAAAAAAGCACCCGGTTCCCCTTTTGACGGGCCCATTTTGGGTCCCAATAAGGAATTCCGGCCTATTGGTACGGATTTTCGGTAATGGCGGGCTCTCGGACGCTTCCGGGGCCTCCGGGCTGCCCCGACCTCTGGGCTAGGCCGGATCCACGGCCTCGATTACCTTACGGAAGCGTTCCGAAAGCGGCGAGCTGGAAAGGCTTGCCTTGATTTCACGACCGGGCTCCATTCGGGGAAAACGGAAGTTCACAGTGTTTCCATGGTCCGGCTCCAGACCAATACAGCCTCCCAGTTGCTCAGCCACCATTAAGATCACGGATAGTCCAAAGCTATCCTGGCTGGTTTCCCATTGATCCAGACTCCAGGATTCGCCGTCATCGGCCACGGTGAGCATTATGTCATGGCCATCGCCCTTCAATGTCAGAAACACTTTGCCGGCGGTACGGCGGAGGAAGGAAGTCCGAAGCGAATGCATCATCAGTTCGTTCAGCACTGTGCCCACGCCCAGAAGCTGATTTGAGCTGAGCTCCACATTCTCTATGGACGTCTCCAGCCGTATCGTGGTCAGTCGAGTATAGGCTTTGAATATCGCATGCGCCAGATCCTCCAGATAATGGACAGCCGAGACGTCGCCCTGGGAGCCGGAGAGCAACCGGTCATAAAGAAGACGCAGGCCGGAAACCCGGTTCAGGGTCTCGAGCATAGCCATTCGGGCTTCCTCGGAAAGCATGTCCTGGGCGCGGATCCTGAGCATCTCTTCGAGAGCTGAAATGTGACTTCGGGTGCGTACGTAGAATTCCTTGAGCAACTGCTCCTTCTCCGCCAGTTGCCTGTGAACCTCTTCTTGCGCTGCAATTAGATCCGTAACATCCCGGGCCAGTATCAGTCGCGCATCCCTGCCCTGAAATTGCTGACTGTGCCCGGTAATCTCCACATCAATGGTTTCTCCATTCTTTTTCTGATGCTGCCATAGGCCAGATGACGAATAGGCGCTGTGGCTTTCGATGAGTTCGCGCACGCGGACTCTAAGGGCCGGCACGTCTCTTTGCGGGCGGATATCGGCGATGGTCATGCTGAGAAATTCGTCCCGGCTGTAGCCGTAGTGATGAATGGCCGCATCGTTCACCGCAAGAAAAGCCAGACTTTCCATATCATAAACCCACATGGGAAGCGGGTTTTCCTCGAATAGCTCTCGATACCGGGACTCCGACTCCGCCAGCTTATGACGTTGTTCCCTTTCCTGCATTCGGGCTTCGTGTATTCTAAAGACCATGCGAATGGAGGCAATCAGTACCACCGGTCCGGAGTTTTTCAGAATATAGCCGTAAGAGGTAATACCTTCCGTTAGGTCCACGGTTTCGCGATCCGTATGCGAAGATAGAAAAGCCAGGGGCACATCCATTTTCTCAATGATGCGTTCGGCCGCCTCCGTGCCCTTTATGCCAGGTCCCAGATCGATATCCATCAATACCAGGTCAAAGTCCGGGTTGCATAGCTCCAGGGCTTCCTCACCGGAATAGGCCAAAGTGATCTGGAATCCATTTCTTTCCAGAAGGCGCTTTTCCAGAACGGCGGTGGGCGGATCATCTTCCACCAGCAGGATCTTCTTTTCCTTCAAGTTCAAAATGCACCTTCTTTGCCACTTCAGCGAACGTCAGGGACGAGATGCCGCTCCGTAACCCCGGGGCGCCCGCCCAAAGTTGCCAACCGTCGAATATTGAGGCCACAAGCCGAGTTCATGTACCGGTCCGGCTCAGACCCGACCCGCACTATTGTCCAGGGTACACAATGCTCGATTAAACGACAACTTTTCCGAAGCCGTTGCATAACAGGGTAATATACTCCAGCCTCAGGAGTTTTCCATGGATTGGCAATTATACGGCCCCGAAGCCGGACCGTAGTCGCTAGAATTGCCCCGAACGTTCGATCATATTCGAGCATAAAAAAAGCCCGCCGAAAACGGCAGGCTTCTGTGATCGGGAAATGCGGAACGCGAACCACCTTTCCCGGAATGGTTTACGGGCGACTTACTGCTGATTTCCTCCAGCAGCGTTGATTTTATTTCGAACTACCTGAATCACTTCCAGGTGGTTTTCGATATCTTCTTCGCCTACTACCGTCATGGCTCGTAGCGCTTCCAATTCCGTTTGCAGCTTCTCCAGGGAAAGCTCTTCCGGCTTTTGGATTTCGTCGGCAAGAACGGTGACCTTGTTCGATTTGACTTCCAGAAATCCGCCACTCAGAAAGTAGGTTTCGGTGCCGGCTTCGGTTTGGAATCTGAGCGTCCCTGAGCCCAGAAGAGCAATCATGGGAGCATGGTTGGGCTGAATGCCCATGGAGCCATCTTTGGCCGGCAAAACGGCGGATTTGGCCGGCCCCTGATAGACTTCCCGGGCCGGCGATACAATACTCAGTTGGAAATCCGATGCCATATCAGGTACCCATTTTCTTGGCAGCTTCTACCACATCGTCGATGGTTCCGGTCATACGGAAAGCCTGTACGGGCAGATCGTCGTATTTACCGGAAAGCATTTCTTCGAAGGATCGAATGGTATCTTCCAGCTTCACGTACATTCCAGGAATACCGGTAAACTGCTCGGCCACGTGGAACGGCTGGGACATGAATTGCTCAATCTTTCGAGCCCGATTCACCAGAATCTTGTCTTCTTCGGAGAGTTCATCCATACCCAGAATGGCGATGATGTCCTGCAGGTCTTTGTAACGCTGAAGGATTCGCTGAACCTCTCGGGCAATGTTATAGTGACGCTCGCCCACAATTCCAGGCTGCAGAGCTCTGGAAGAAGAATCCAGCGGGTCTACCGCAGGATAGATACCTTTTTCCGAGATAGCCCGGTTCAATACAGTAGTTGCATCCAGGTGGATAAAAGCAGTGGCCGGCGCCGGGTCAGTAAGGTCATCCGCAGGAACGTAAATGGCCTGAACGGAGGTTACCGATCCGCGACGGGTGGAAGTAATTCGCTCTTGCAGGGCGCCCATCTCGGTGGCCAGTGTAGGCTGGTATCCCACAGCCGAAGGCATACGACCCAGAAGAGCCGACACTTCGGAACCGGCCTGGGAGAAACGGAAGATGTTGTCCACGAAGAGCAGACAGTCCACACCCATTTTGTCCCGCAGGTATTCGGCCATGGTCATGGCGCTCAGAGCTACGCGAAGACGGGCTCCAGGAGGCTCATTCATCTGACCAAAGCAAAGGATGGTCTTTTCGATTACTCCGGACTCTTTCATTTCCAGCCAGAGGTCATTCCCTTCCCGGGTTCTTTCCCCTACGCCGGCGAATACAGAATAACCGCCGTGCTCTTTGGCCAGGTTGTTAATCAATTCCTGAATCAGTACGGTTTTGCCCACACCGGCTCCACCAAACAGACCGGTTTTACCACCCCGGGTGTAAGGAGCGAGAAGGTCGATTACCTTGATACCTGTTTCGAAAATCTGCTGCTTGGGCTCCAGATCTTCCATGTCCGGGGCTTTTGCATGGATGGGCATGCGTTCTTTAACCTGAACTTCGGGACCTTCATCCACTACATCGCCCAGAACGTTAAAAATGCGACCGAGAGTAGGCTCGCCTACGGGTACAGAAATGGGGGCTCCGGTATCGGTTACTTCCTGGCCACGAACCAGACCGTCCGTAGAAGCAAGCGCTACTGCCCGTACCTGATTTCCGCCCAGGTGCTGCTGTACTTCGCCGACCAGTTTCTCCTGCTTACCTTCTACCTCAACGCTCATTTCCAGAGCGTTATAGATTTCCGGAATCTTACCGGTCGGAAACTCAATGTCGATTACGGATCCAATTACCTGAACAATTTTACCTTTATTTGCTGTAGCAGTAGCCATATGTACCTCGCAGAATTCCTTTGTGAACTAGATCTTTTCCTCAATTAGGAGAGAGCATCCGCTCCGGATACAATCTCTGCCAGCTCTTGAGTAATGCTGGCCTGTCGTTTTCTATTGTATTGTTGCGTTAGAGACTTGGTCATGTCGCCCGCCGCGTCGTTGGCCGCCTTCATGGCAACTCGTCTGTAGATTTGTTCCGCAGTTACCGCTTCCAGAAGGGACCGATACAGAACGGTCTGCACCAGATGCGGCAACAATTTCTCAATGATGGTTTCCGGATCGGGCTGGAAGATCATGTTCTGGCGATAGCCTTCTTCTTTGCCTTCGGCCGATTCTTCTTTGGTCTTGCCGGATGGATGCAATGTGGGCTTCTCGGTGGAGCTTTCCTGTCCGATGGGAAGCATTTGTTTCACTTCAGGAAGTTGAGTGGCCGAGTTATAGTAAACGGTGGAGATTACTTCGATTACATCCGTTTCTTCTTTGATGAAACGTTCCATCAGATAGCGGCCTAATTGCTGAGACTGATCCAACTTGAAGGTGTCGTCGATATCGGTGTAAACATGAGCCACCGGCACCTTGATGAACCGGAAATAGGAAGCGCCTTTTTTGCCGATTACCTGGACTTCCACTTCTTTACCCTGCTTTTGCAGTTCCAGAATGCGAAAGCGAGCAAGCTTCAAGACGTTGGAGTTGTAGCCGCCGCAAAGACCTCGATTGGCCGTAACCACCACAAGCAAATACTTCTTTGGATTCTCTTTTCTCTCTACCAGGGGAGAATCCACGGTTCCCGCCAGGTGCTCCAGGCCGGCCAGGATCTCTTCCATCTTCTCACCGTAAGGCCGTGCGCCCTGCACACGCTTCATCATGCGCTGGGACTTGGCCGCCGCCACCATTTCCATGGTGTGGGTGATCTTCTTGATGTTCTTTACAGAACTGATCCTTTTCTTTATTTCCTTTGTGCCTGCCATGGTGCCTCGCTAAGTTAGCTTACTGTCCCTCTGCGTTGCGGCGTTTAGCCTACTACGCCTATGCGTCTCCGCCTTTAGCTTACTTTTCTATGCCTGTCCCGTCTGCGGAATTACTCCCCGCTCTGATGACGAATATCCGCCGCTTTTCCGGCCAGGAAGGACTCGGCGAAGTCCTTGATGGTGGCTTCCAGAGCCTTGTCGTCTTCGATTACCTTCTTCTCGCGAATTCCTTTAACAAGCTCCGAATGCGCATCATGCAGATAGCTGATAAGCGCCGATTCGAATTCCTTGGCTCGACTCAGAGGGATCTTATCCATCAGACCTCGAGTCACCGCAAAAATGGCCAGAACCTGGTCTTCCACAGCCCAGGGAGCAGATTCACCCTGCTTCAGTACTTCCATTACCCGGTATCCACGATCCAGCTGAGCCTGGGTGGCCGCATCCATGTCGGTTCCCAGTTGCGCAAAGGCTTCCAGGGCCTTGAAGGCCGCCTGGTCCAGTCGCAGCTTACCGGCTACGGATTTCATGGCCTTGATCTGGGCCGAACCACCCACACGGCTTACGGAAATACCTACGTCCACCGCAGGGCGCTGTCCGGAAGCGAACAGTCCGGGTTGTAGATAGATCTGACCGTCGGTAATGGAAATTACGTTGGTTGGAATAAACGCGGAAACCTCTCCTTCCTGGGTCTCAATGATTGGAAGGGCTGTTAGCGATCCTCCTCCGTATTTCTCGCTCATCTTGGCCGCTCTTTCCAGAAGACGGCTATGGAGATAGAAAACATCTCCAGGATAGGCTTCCCGACCAGGAGGACGACGGAGCAGCAGTGACATCTGACGGTAGGCATTGGCCTGCTTGGTCAGGTCATCGTATACCGCCAGGGTATGACGGCCTTTTTCATACATGAAGTATTCGGCCATGGAGCAACCGGCATACGGAGCCAGATACTGCAGCGGAGCCGGATCAGAAGCAGAAGCGGATACGATGATGGAGTAGTCCATGCATCCCAGTTCTTTCAGTTTTTCGTAGAGAGCAGCCACTTTAGAGGCTTTCTGACCGATGGCCACGTAAACGCAGATTACATCTCCGCCTTTCTGGTTAATGATTGTATCGATTGCAATGGCGGTCTTACCGGTGCCCCGGTCTCCAATGATAAGCTCACGTTGTCCACGTCCTACAGGAATCATGGAGTCGATGGCCTTGATACCGGTTTGCATGGGGATCTTAACCGGCTCTCTTTTTGCGATGCCAGGAGCCAATCGCTCTACGGGATACATTTTGTCTGTGTCGATAGGTCCTTTTCCGTCCAGGGGGCGTCCCATAGGATCTACGATTCGACCCAGCAGCGCATCGCCTACCGGCACTTCAAGAACGCGACCGGTTCTCTTCACCTGGTACCCTTCCCTTAATTGAGTGGAAGGTCCGAGAACCACGATACCTACATTGTTCTCTTCCAGGTTAAATGCCAGGCCCAGAGTTCCATCTTCGAACTCTACCATCTCATTGAACATTACGTTCTCGAGTCCGTATACCCGGGCAATACCGTCCCCGATGGAGATTACTTCCCCGACTTCGGACAGGTCCAGTTGCGATTCAAAGCTCTGGATTTCTTTCTTGAGTACGCTTACGATTTCGTCTGTCTTAATTTTCATAGTATTCCTCGCCCAGGATTTTCTGAGTTAGTAGGTTCTTTTCCAGTCGTTTCAGTCGGCTGAATAGACTGGTATCAATCTGTACATCGTTGCTGCGAACCACGATACCGCCCAGGAGGGACGGCTTCACCTTTGACTCTACAACGATTTCCATCTTAAAATAATCTTTCAAAGTATTGCGAATCTGATCCACCACGGACTGATCCAGTTCTGTGGCCGATTCCAGGATTACGGTCTTTCTACCCAATTGCTCATCCAGCAATCGGGAATAGGCCTCTACAACGTCTGGCAGATTATGGAAACGCTCTTTGGCGCACAGAGTACCCAGAAAGTTATACACCAGCTGCGATACGTTGCCCTTCAAAGACTTCTGGATCAGTTGCAGCTTCTGATCTTCATCGATCACCGGCGCCGCAAAAAACTTCCAGACCAGGGGCTCCTTATGCAGAGCTGTATTGACTTCCTGAAGCTCCTGCTCCACCTCCGCTGCATTTCCGGCAGCCAGGTCCAGTAAGGCTTCAGCGTACACATTTCCTATCTTTTCATCGCTCATTGCGATCCTTTTCCATGCGCTAGAGGCGCTTGCGCAATATGCGCTGATTGATTGAGCCGGTAGGCCGGCGGCCGTACGGACGACTTATGAAGAGTCAGTCCGCCTAGTTCTGCAGACTCTTGATGGATTTGATGGATTGCTCCACCAGTTCCTTGTGGTCCTGCTCGGAAAGGGTTTTGCCCAGGATCTGCGATGCAATCTGCACCGAAAGACCGGTTACGTCCTTATGAAGCTTGTCCAGAGCCGCATCCATGGCCAGATCGATTTCTTTTCGACTTCTTTCCCGGATCTGCTCCGCTTCCTGACGCGCGGTTTCCAGAATCTCATTTCGCAGACCTTCCGCATCTTTGCGGGCCTCGGCGATGATATCCTGGCCTTCTTCTTTCAGACCGTTCAACTTCTCCATGTACTCTTCGAGTTTGGATTCTGCATCCGTACGGATTCTTTCCGCACGGTCCAGATCCTCATGGATCTTGTTGGCCCTTTCATCCAGAGCGGATGTAATGGGCTTCCAGGCAAATTTCTGCAGGATAAAGAGGACCAGCAGAAACGTAACGGTGGTCCAGATCGCCAGACCCGGGTTTACCTCGAGAAGTGAGATGCCTCCCTCTGCTGCGATAAATTCCAACATGCTGATCCTCCTTTATTCCTGCCCGTTTTCCTTACTGGTCCTGCTGCTCAACTACTGGCTTGTTGGCTTTTGCGAACTCAGAAACAGTTTCTTTGTCCAGTACGCCGCCCATAGTAAAGGCGATTACGAGAGCAAACAGAGCCGCACCTTCGATCAATGCAGCGGAAATAATCATGGCTACAGTGATTGAGCCAGATGCCTCAGGCTGACGGCTAATTCCTTGAGCCGCGCTGTCGCCAATTCGGCCGATTCCAATTGCTGCTCCGATGATCACGAGACCGATTCCGAGCCCTACTCCGATAAATGCTAAGCTGATCATTCTATCCTCCAGTTGTCCTTGTATGTCCTATCAAATTGATTACTTGCCCATCTACGTTTCTATCATCTCAGTGCCTGTGCATACTCAGGCCTATAAAGATGGCAGAAAGTAGTGTAAAAATAAATGCCTGTAGCAGCGCTACCAGAAGCTCCAGAACATAGAGCGCCGTCATCCCGGTTACGGATACGATGGGCATCCACCAGGTCTGGAACTGAAATATAAAACCGGCGATTACTAACAGAAGAACGTGTCCTGCCGTCATGTTTGCCAGAAGTCGAATGGTAAGCGCGAAGCCCTTTGCCAGGGGTCCAACAATAAACTCAATGGGCCACAGAAGGGGAAAGAGCCACCAGGGAACGCCCGCCGGCACCGAATGCCAGATGAACTTGAATCCCTGATACTGAAAGCCCGCGATCCAAATAAGAAAAGTTGTGATAAGCGCCAGACTCATAGTTACGGCGATATCGCCGGTTACTGTAATTCCAGGCCAGAAAAGTAGTAGCTTGGACTCGGTTTCGCCCGGCTTCAGGTTGTGCGCCAGGGATTCGCCGGCGATGGCATGTTTGGCCATCACAATCATCTCGCCAAACTGCGGGAACAGCCCCAGCACGTTACAGAAAAGAATAAATAGAAAAGCAGTGATGATATAGCCAATGTAGCCCGGTTTGGGATGGTGCATGTTGGCTTCGGCGATATCGTTTCGGAGGTACTGAATGATGGCTTCCACCGCGCTGGCAAATCGTCCCTGAACCTTTTTGGGATCCGAGGAAATCTTGCGCGCCACCGGAATAAAGATCACCATCATCAGCAGGGCCACCACAAGCATCATGCCCACTCGTCGAGTGATATGCAGGGGAAGTCCGCCTTCGTATTTGTAGATCCGCCCGTCTTCGGTGCGAAACTTGTATCTCTTGTAAGGGTCGTTAGCGAACGCTTCCGGGTTTTCGTCGGCAAAGACCTTTTTCCCGCCCGGTTGCCATTCAATGATGACTGAATCCATCAGGTGATGCACAAGAAGCTTTTGCAGATTAAATGGCTTCTTCTGCTCTTTGTGCTCGACGGCGGAATCCTGCTCGGAGCCCGCCGGAGCAGTTTCCTCTGCATAAGCCGGCACAGTTAGGGTTGCGGCAAATAGGATTAGACTGATGATTCTTTTTGGCATTCCTGTTAAACCAGTTCAAACGTTTAGCCGGCTACGGCCCGGCAAAGAGCCTGCTCACGATCATCGAGAAGGCCTGGCGTTAGAACCGCCGATGCGGTTCCCTATTCGCATGACGAACGGCGGCGCCTGTTTCGCAATTCCGTTCCCGGAAATCTACCGGCATTCGAGAGAAAGACGGCCGCCCGTCAAGTGAAAGCAGGCATTTCCTGTCATTTCTGTCCGCGGCCATAAATTCCCACCCATAGAGCGCTGGCAACTTCAAAAATGAGGAACGTTCCGATGCCTACCAGAAAAACCAACATGGAGCGATTGCGAAGCTGGGCATCGTCGAAGGAAAAGAATACTAATATAAGAACAATCAGGCGAAGAAGGAAGCCGGCGGGTACGATGGATAGCCCTAGCCTGGGATAGGTGTCTTTGAGAAAGAACCAGCTACACAGAACAGGAGGACCCGCCAGAAACACCAGAACGAAGAGGTATGTTCTTATATTAAGCGGAAAGTCCGGGACCACCAGAAAGGAAAGCCACCAGGCCGGAAGGATAAAAAGCGAAACCGCCAGAGACAGGAGATAAGGGTTGCTGCGATCTTGTTTCATGTTCACCGGTAGTGGAACTCCGCTTCTTGTGCCGGACTAATCCTGCCAGGCTTTGCCATTGCGAGGTTGCCTGACCCGGCTCGGTAAGAGCAACCCCCAAACCTCAGTACTGCTGGATGCTGGAGCAGGACGGCCACCAGGCCGACGAATGTTCGATGCTGGACCAGCTTGACCACACGCCTCATCAATGCTGGATACCCGGCCGGCAAACCGGCGCCCGGCGAAATCAGCGGTCACGCTTGAAGGCACGGTTGAATTTTGCATCGAACTCCTTCATTCGTTTTTCTACCAGGTCAGGACTCAACGGCGGGTCCGATTTCTCTTGCTCCTCTTTTTTAGAACGCTCCAGGGCCTGCTGCGACAGTCGTTTGGTTTGTTTAACCATAAACCACAAACCCAGAAGGAACATAAACAGAAACACCGCCGGAAAGATCCAATCCCCGTATTCGGGCCAGATGTATTCCTGGCAAATATAGCCCGCAACGCCTCCCAACCCCAGGAATCCAAGAAACTCGAATACCAGAGCCAGATAACTACCAAAGTCGGACGGAAATGAGAATAGTGGTCTTTTGGCCAATGAATGACTCCTTGAGCTACGAAATACCGGCACCGTCACGTCCGCATTCCGTTCACAAATAAAAAAGCGTCAAAGGGGATCGATCGACCGCCGATTCTTTAGCAGGAATGCAACAAATTCGATTCATTAGAACTTGCGAAGGCTCCTATGTGGCCTACGCCGCCGATGCGAACCTGGCGTGTCGGGCTCCTTCCCGCAGAGAGGCCTTCCAAACCCTGCGACGATTCCTGGCCCTGGGCGGGTCTGCGCTTGCCGAAAACGGTCAGCGAAGGCTGGGACGTTCGGTGGTATTCAGACCGGAAAGAGGCGGCTATCATCCCTCAATGGAGCAGGTCACCCAGACGGCTCCAGCGAACATCCATACGCGGAATTCGGTATAGAGCGGTGCGCACCAGGTATTGCCAGATGTTTTCGCGCACAATGTACTGATCCATGGTGCTACAGTACTCGATCTGATCCTCCACCGGAAAGTCTTCCAGCCGAAAACCGTCAATACCCATGTCCGCTCCGTTCATGCTCATGGAGTAATCGTGGCAGATCTGATCCCTCCAATCGATGCTGAAATAGATGATCAATGCCTTGCCCTGAATGCTTCCCCGATCGATCAAACCCACCTCATGATACCGGGAGTCCTTGCTATCGTCCCGGTTGTCGCCCATGACGAAGTATTTGTCTTCGCCCAGAACGCAGCCGGTTGTTCTGAATGTAGGACAAATGGAACCGTGGTCCAATGTAATTCCGCGAAACCTTTCCACAATTAGATGCTTTCGCCCTTCAATGGTTTCCTCGAACACCACTGGAACATCCGACTGATATCCGGGAACGATTTCTGGATGCAATACCGATGAACTGTCCGAATCCGTAAGAATGGTTCGAGATTCGTCCGGCCCCAATTCCTTGTAGGTGAAGTGCTGCCACTCGCCGCTATCGTTGGGCTTGTATTCCACGAAAGCCACGTCAGGACCCTGGTAGGCTCCGTCCTGGTATTCCGAAGAGCACGTGTATTCCGGATTCGACGCCCTTTCCAAGGGCAGGTCCGGATCGCAAACCCCGATGTAGCGAATTCTTATCCGATCCCCTGGAAGCCCGATCACGCGCTTAACGTAGTTCTTCTCCGTTTCTTCTCGCGGAATGAAGGTAATAATATCGCCCCGTTTTGGATCGTCGATGCGTAGAAGCTCGGTGCCCAGGTAAGGCAAGCGCAAAGAATAACGCATCTTGTTTACAAACAGATAGTCCCCCACTTTCAAAGTGGGAATCATGGAGCCGGACGGGATGTTGTTCGCATCCAGCATGGATTGCTTGAATGCAAAAACAAGAATGAGTAGAAAAACAAATGAGATCAGTACAGAAAAAGGATTCTCCCTTTCCTGGTTTGATTTTTCACTTTCGGATTCGCGGGATGATTGGTTTTTCCGGGCCACACCCCAGAGTTCAGAAATGCAAGCCACAGATCAACGAAATATTAGAAAGAACTGTGGTCCCGCTCAGCGACTCCCGTGAGGACCCGCTGTCCGGCCAGTCCCGCTAACCGACTTCCAGAAAACCAGGCATTCGCGTCCGGCGGTCCCGCCAGGCGACTTCCAGGAATTCTGGCATTCGGGAAGGCCCGGTCTAGTCTTCAAGAAAGGCGATTCCGGGAAAGATGACTCGATACTTTCCTGGAATTAATGGAACCAGGCTCTGAGATTCCAGAAGGTCTTCCGGTTCATCAAAAGCCTCGAGCACGGGAACTCCCCGGTCATGAAACACGCGCATAAGCTCCTTTCTGTAAATTCTGTCCGATTGCGAATCCGGATCCCAGATTACGAGCTCAAGCTTGCCTTTAAACCGGCGGTCCAGATCCCAGAGCCGCAGAGACCCGGAATTGCACTGAAACTCCCGGAGATATATTTGACCGGAACCTTCGATCTTTTCCGGCAGCAAAAGCCTACCCCGGAGGTCCGGGTTCAGGAACTCATTTAGCTTCAATTGCCGACTGCCCGCATCGTAGCACTCATCGGATAGTTGCGGCATCGAAGCGTTCAGATCGTATTGCTTTACTGTTTCGGGGCTGCCTTCTACAGGCCAGCCGTAGTAGGTCACCGAGGCGCCGGTGAAGATTCGGGAATAATCCAGATCCAGGGAAGGGTCATAAAGCACCGCAAGAGAGCCCCTGGCATGGTCTACGAATTCGGTGAAGAATTCCCGGGCCCGACTGCAGTCCCCTCCATTCTCAAAATCGCAATCATTTTCGATTCGATCATTGTAACCCAGGGTTTGGACCTTGAACTTCCAGCGACCTCCCCTGGCCTCCAGAAGCACAAAGTGACCTGCTCGGGATTCCGGGTCCCCGGCAAAGAAAAGCACGTTTCTACCATCCTTCGCGGTCGGTAGATGCATGCTATGGAGATCGTAAGCCTCCTTTCGAATAAAGGAGGCCGGATCCTGCGTGGGGGCCCAGTCGAATCGATTCTGAAACCTGGACTCCCGTATGCTGGTGCGCAGTCCCCGGAGTCCGCCAGGATTATTGCCCGGTTTGAACTCGAATCGTTGACTGGCCGATAGCCGGGACATCACCACCAGAGCAGATCCGGTGTCCTGCAAGCGCTCCAGATCGCGCAGGAAGGCATCCATCAGGAAGTGCCGATTCACGGTCTCCGGAAGCCAGAGCAAAAAGAATCGATCGGCAGGATCGAATCTTCGCGCTGCAATGTAGGAACTCAGGGATAGAATCTCGCTTTTCTGGACCGCGCTTCGCATACGACGCTGCAGAAAATACATCCCCGCCTGGCGGGAGAAATCCGGGGTCAGGGTTCGGTTATTTCCCGTTAGAATGCCCCGGGCTTTGATGAAGTTAATCATCGCATTGTAGTTCTTGTTGAGGAAGAAAAGGGCCCATCCATCCAGAACAGTGGCCTGGTATTCGATCACCTCCAGGCCACGGGCCTGCGAAATGTAGGTCACGTCTTCGGCAATCTTATGGGCCAATTCAGGTTCGCTGGACAAAACCATCTGGGCGATTCGCAGTCGAGCCACCAGGGTTTCCGCTCGCTTGCTTTGCGGATCTTTCTTGATAAAATCGTGCAGGAGCTGGCCAGCCCGCTTCTTATCGCCTTGAAGAAAAACCAGACCCGCCAGTCGAATGCGCATTACATCGCCGTTGCGGGGCAGTCCCACCCATACATCCCGGCCCTTCTGCTTGCCCAGGGTATCGGGCTTCTCCTTTAGAATCAGATTACTGGCGGACTCGTATTCGCCGGCCAGGATTAGCCAATCCAGATGCTTGAGGATCGTTTCCAGATCCTTCTTTCCCGACAGTCTATGGTCGTCGTATCGTAGCGCGGATTTGTAGTCCCCGGCCATGGTCAGGTATTGAGGTACAATGGCGTTCAGCCCTTTCAAATCGGGATAGGTCTTCACCATCCCGGCGCCCAGTATGGCTGCCTCCAGCGGAAGACCCAGCCTGGTAAGAAGTCCCGGCAACGGGCGGGCCAGCGTAGAAAAGAAGGGCACATATCGCTTTTGAAACAAAAATAGATCCAACTCGGATTGAAGTTCGATGTAGTCAGACACGCCCATGTCCTTTTTGCTCATGAACGCTTCCATAAGCTGTCCGGCCCGGATCACATTACAGGCTTCCAGGGCCAGCGATTGGCAATCGGGCATAAGAGCGCTGTACCCGCTTTCCTGTCTTTCGAAGCGCATGAGCCTGGCGTGGTAGGCAAGCAACTCCACGGCCTTTCGATCCACCCCTGAATGTGCTTTGCCCTGAAGGCTCCCGTAGCCTTTCTCCAGGGCCGATTGACCGGCGCTACCCTTCAATTCCACGTGAGCCCGATAGATCAACTTCAAGGCCTCCCGCTCGATGACGGAGAATCCGTTGAAGCCTTCCAGAATGGACTTCACCCGGGATCGCAATTCGGGCCGGGCCCGGGCCTGGTCGATGTAAGCTTGCATTAGCGATAACCTGGACGGACTACTGAGCGGCCTGAGTCGCGCCTCCGAAGGATTGTCCAGATCTACGGTTCCCTCCTCGACGTAAAGGGGCGCAGCCAGTACCCGGCCCCCCGGCGAAAAGACCAGAATCAGAAGCAAGGATAAGCCCGATAGACACAGACCCCGGGTCCGCAAAGATGATTCGGCGAAACGGATCCCCGGGCCGCCGAAGGAGAAGCTGCCCAAAGAGCCGCCACAAAAGCCAACTTGAAAAACTTTAGCCAGGGTCTTAAAAATGTTAAAAAAAATGCGGGGTGTAGTATGAAACCGGTTTACATGCATTCGCTGCGATCCTACTAATGAAGATGAGTAACAGGAAGCTATGATTTCGTACAACCATTTTCTTAGAAACCCGACAACAACCAGTCTTTTTCTGGCCTTCACACTTCTACTTTCTGGCTTCGGCCTGCAAGCACAGACTCCGGATGCGGACCGCTCGGACCCGGTGCGAGAATTTGAAGGTTCGGATTACCTGGATCGGCAGATCGCGTCTCGGAAAATTCACAACCTGCGGCTACTGGTAGAAAGAGACCTGGTCCGACTGGGACGCCTGGTGCAAAACCTGGGCGGTGAAGTGGAAGGCGCGGATGCCAAATATAAGGAGGCCGCGGCTGTATTCAGAAAGGCAATCGATGCCTACTATTCCGGCGAGCTTCTACAATCCTACCATTTGCTCCGGGATGCACGAAGCAAGTCCTTCGAGATCTACAAATCCTTTAACGAGACCTACAACAAGAAGGTGGCCGATATTCTCTCCCGGACAACATCGGCGCTGGTGGACCGGGAACTGGCCGAAGCCGGCCAGGCTAAAAGCAAAGTGGTGCAGGAAACCAGGCATCGGATTATTGTGGCCCGGAGGCAACTCGATCTGGCCCGGCGAAGCATAGCTTCGGAAAGACCGGATGCAGCCATTGCTCACTACAGGAATGCCACCGTGCTGGCCGTTATTGCCCTGGCAGAAATACAAACCGAAAAGCAGAAGGCCGATGAAATATACAGTAGCTATAAGAAGGAATTGAAGGATGCCGGCTACGATCCCTACCCTTTGAAACCCGATGAAGGCGTAAGCCAGTAAGCCATTGCAGAAAGGGCCCGGAAATAGTGTCTGAAAAGGGCCAGCGCCGAACCACCCGCTCGGCGCCCTTCGATACGGTCGCCCATCCCGGACCCGGTTTGCCGTGCCTATTCACCGTTTTGATGCCGTACTCCTCACATTCAAGTTAGCCCGCAGCGAAGATTATTCTGCGGATTCCCATCAAGCTTTCGGTCCGATTGCCGAATTTAGAAAACGGTCCGACATGTTTTTGCACGGCCCTGGAGACACCGTATGAGGCGCCCTTTCTTAGTCTTACTGACTCTAATTACGCTCGGTCTAACATTTCAGCCTGGTTTTGCGCGAACGAATTTCCGGTTCAGTGAACAGTCTTTCGCGAATACCGGCCTGGGACCTGTGTTGGCCCGGGCAGCCTACATGCAAACCTACGAGTATAACACAGGCGAAGCGATCTTTCAGCAGGAATTCGCCAGACTTCATCTATGGATCAGTTTTCGCGGCGATGCCCGGCTCTTTGCCATCTTTTCGGATGACCGGCTTCTTGTGACCGGAATTCGATCCCACCGTCCCGATGCCGTTCAGCTGCAGAACCGGAACCTCCGGGAATTTGTAATATTCAACCCGAATCTGCATAGCCGGGCTTATGCCAGCACATTCTACCTCTTCGAGCCCGAAACTGAAGACGGCGGACTGCAAAACGGTAATTGCAGGGAAGCCAGCCAATGGCCGGCATCAGCGGATTTGGATTCTGCCCGGGACTCACTCCACCCGGGGACGGAAGAGCCTGAATGGAGCACTCCGTGCAAAGCGCCGGTGCTACTCTATCAATGGCTTGAATTCCTGCGCCAACAGCAGAAAGAGCACAGACAGGGCGTTACGCCGACCTGACAAACTCCCAATCGTTCGAAGGGAAACCGACGCAATCCGGCGACAACGATGGAAAGGTTAGCGTTTCAAAGAAACGCGCTAAAAGAAAAAACCGAAAGAAACATAGGAAAAGCATTTCCCTGATGAAAGCCTTTCCGCCATCCCGATTTTGCCCGCGAAAAATCTGGCTCCGACAGTGTATTGTATAATTCGGAAATTCAAAACTTTGCGGCACGCATTTATGCCAATGTAACGTGAAGAACCAGACGATTCCAACCGGCAAAAGGGGGCCTTTTCCTGCCATTAATCCAACGACGACTCGTTTTTCCCTTGACCTATTCCAGTTTCCAATTCCAATCCTGTGCACCAATTCAGAGGAGATTAGAATGAAGATTTTGAAGTTACTGCCGGTCGCGGCGCTTCTGGCTGTTATTGCTTGCGGGCCGGATCCAATCGCGATTACCTGTGATCAGTCCGTTAAGGATCTGAAAGATACAATTAAGGACGCTACTACATTCGCTGTGACCTGCCCGGCTTCCTGCGGAAACCGCTCCGTTTGGGGAACGGACATGTACACCACGGATTCCTCCATTTGCACCGCTGCGCGACATGCAGGCATTGTAGACGATGCAGGCGGAAAAGTAGAAGTAGAACTGGCGCCAGGACAGGATTCCTATAGCGGCACCGAAAGAAACGGAGTCAAGACCGGAAATTGGAATAGCTATCCCGGTAGCTTCAAGGTAAAATAATCCCCATCGAACGGCCGGCCAAACGCCAATCCGGAACCCTAATCCGGGTTGGCGCCGGCCGCTTGCTTGAGCCTGGAAAGTAGTTCTGACTCGGGCGCTGGCATGGCCAGGTAAAACCCCTGTGCCAGATCGCAACCTTCCCTCTTCAGAAATTCTAACTGCTGGTTGGTTTCCACCCCTTCCGCCACCACTTTTAGATCCAGGGTTCGGGCCATTGCAATGATCGTTCGCACAATGGAATCGCTTTCATCGTTTCCTATCTCTTCCACGAAGCTTCGGTCAATCTTAACCACATCCACGGGCAGTCGTTTGAGATAATTAAGCGAAGAATAGCCGGTTCCAAAATCGTCGATCATCAACTCGATTCCCATTTCGCCCATGATCTTCAAGAGAGGGGCCATAGCTGTGATATTCTTCATCAGCGCTGTTTCGGTAAGCTCCAGAGAGATATCTCGACCGGTAAGCGAAGATTCCCTCAAAAGCGCGCTTAACTCCGGAATGAAACGATTGTTCTCCAGCTGACGAGCGCTTAGATTCAGGGCCAACCTTCCATGAAACACTCCCTGTTTTCGCCAGGAGGCCAGTTGCGCTATGCCGGTCCTCAGGGTCCAGAGATCCAGCTCGCGAATGAATCCGGTTTCTTCGGCCAACGGAATAAACTGACCGGGAGATACCGAGCCCAGGGTTTCACTATTCCATCGCATGAGCGCTTCCAGACCCACGATACTGTCCGTAGATAGATCAAATACCGGCTGGTAATGGAGTTCCAATTCGTTTGCGCCGGCCGCTCGACGGAGTTCGGTATCCATGAGAAGCCTGGTCTGGATTTCTTTCTCCATGGAAGGTTCGAAACGGCAGTAGTTGTTTCTTCCTCTGGCCTTGGCGCGGTACATGGCCGCATCCGCATTCTTGATCAGCTGATGCATGTCTTCCCCGTCGCCAGGAAAAAAACAAATACCAATGCTTGCAGAAAGATAAAGCTCATGTCCATCCACATTGATGGGGTTTTTGAACATCGCAAGGATTCGATCTGCATGATTCTGAGCCTCCGCTTCGTCGGCTACAGTGTAGACCATCATGAACTCATCGCCACCCAGTCGGGCAAAAAAAGCCCTGTCGGTAAGTTGCTCGGCAAAGCCAAGCGAAACCTGCTTCAGAAGCCGGTCCCCCACATCGTGCCCCAGAGTATCATTTATGTTTTTGAAATGGTCCAGATCCACGAAGAGGATGGCCCGTAGAGTAGTTGTGTCGGAAACCAGGATTTCGGACAGATGAGTGTATAGCGCTTCGCGATTGGGAAGGCCGGTGAGTAGATCCGTATAGGCCATACTGCGAAGCTTCTGTTCGGCGGCCACGCGGTCGGACACATCGCTGGCGATGATGATTATGCGTTCTTGATCCTGGTATTCCAGCAGCCCAATTCTACTGCTGTACCAGGCAATCCCGCCATCGCCGTTAAAGCCGCGAACATCATAGGAAAAGGGCTCCTTTTCTCTGCGAATACGATCCAGAGCCCACTCCACTTTGGCCCGGTCTTCCTCTACTACGAATTCTGTGGCATGCTTTCCTTTGACCTCTGCAGGGTCAAACCCGGCTGCGGCATTGTTAATGTACACGAGCCGGCCCGACATATCTAGAATTACGACGATTCCCGGCTGGTTTTCCAGAATGAACCTTAGCTGCTCTTCGCTTTTCTGAAGAGCGCTGGCCTGATTTCGCTCGGCGGTGATATCAAAAAAGGAAACCGCCGCGCCTCGCCGTTCGGAACCGTCTGGCGAAAATGGAATAGCGCTTACCGTCAACCAGCGCACCGATCCGTCTTTTCGGCGCACTCCGAGAATCCTACTATATTGGGGACGGCCGGTGGCCATGGCCACCGAGGAAGGATGACCACTCGCGGTTAATGAGTTTCCTTCCTCGTCTATGATGTCCCAGTGAGGATCGGTAGACTTCTTGCCCTGCAACTGGTCGGCGCTGAGCTCAAGGATTTCCAGAGCGCTTCTATTGAAAGAAACAATGGTGCCCTCCGTGTTGTGGATTACGATTCCTTCGGCCAGAATGGAGTAAACCTGATCCAGGGCGGATTGCGCTCGCTTCTGGTCGGTGATGTCCATGACCACGCCCGCCATATCGATAGCCTGGCCTTCTTCGAATCTAACGTTGCCCCTTCCTTCCAGCCAGCGAACCTCCCCTTCGTTGGTGCGGATTCGATGTTCCACCTGATAAGATGATCCCGGGCTTTTCATCGCAGACTCCAGGGCATCCTGCAATTTCTGTCGATCCTCCTGGAAAACCAGCTTCAAAAAGCTATCGAACGAGCCCTGGAAATCCGATGCCTTCACCCCGAAGATCCCGGCTACATTGGAAGACCAGATCACTTTGCCGGTCTGAATATTCCAGTACCAATGACCAATGTTACCCTGCTCCATAATGTTGGACAGGGATCGCATCAGCGCCCGGTTCTGGCTTCGAGTCTTGTCGCTTTCGCGAAGAGTTAGGTTCGTAGCCTTCCAACCCAGCCAATACAGAACCACGGCAATGAGTATGTACGCAGTGCGTCGAAACCATTCGGTGTAAGGACCGGGATCGGAAAAATTTGCGCTGCCATCGGCGGATGTAAACGCGGCCACGCCCAGGGAAAGAGCGGCCGCCAGCAGGGCGGTGATCAGTACAGACCAGCGACCGAAGAGCGTGCCTGCGATCATGACCGCAAGCAAATTGAGCATAAATATGGTATCGTAGATACCTCTTCCTTCCAGAGACTGCAGATTGGCCGAAAGAAGGAAAAGCGCCAGAAGGAGATAGCCGGCAAGGCGAGAACGCCCCAGCTTCAGAAGCGCCAGAAATAGAAATGCGGAGAACAAAGAGATGGTTCCCAGCAAGAGGAATCGCTGCCCGAGAATGCCAAACAACCCCAGCGGATAAAGAAACACGAAGCAGATTACAATGAGCCACAGCGATGCCGAAAGCAGCACGCGGGTTCTTCGTTCGTCAGCGGCAGACTCAAATGACTGCGGTAACAGATACCGTTCCAGAAAGCGTTTCAATTCATCCTACCTTTTGGTGCCTCAAATTAGAAGACGCAGGGAGGGGCTCAAAATGCAACGAAGAAAAACTTGCAGCGGGTGTGTACCGTTCTACAACTCGGTATGACTGCGCTCTTCCAGCCAGACTAGCTGCCATTCTTCCGGAAATTGGCGGCAGACAACAGCAAGGAGTGGTTTGACCGCAATCGCGATCGATACGATTACTATGTCCGGACCCCATTTCTGGTTCTTATTGGCCGATTCGCCACCGCAATATCCGCCGACAGCCGGGAAATTGAATCGGACTCAGAACCATGAGTTTAGGCCCGTGGATGGTTGATTTCCGACTTCGGGTAACCTTTTTTGCTTGCCATTCGCCTGATTTGATTAGGATGGCGGGAGATCCGGAGGCCATCATGAAACGACTATTGCCAATCATTATATTGAGCGTTATATATCTGCACTGCGGCAATCCCACAGAGGCGCTGTATAAGAAATACCACGAGGTAGTCTCCTCTGTGGGCGAGCTTGACGATACCAAAATGCAGAAATATATCAAGACCATGCGAATTCTCCGACAGGAAGGAATCAACTTTCAGAAGTGGCTGGAGCAGAACCCGGATGGCGGAAAAGACGGCTTTAACAAGATTGAATCGGCTATTCAAGAAGGCGGATTCGAAGACTACGCCACCTTTGTGAAGGTAAATGCCAAAGTAGCCTGGGCCTGGAACATGGCACAGGCCGAAGTGGGCATGGAGAAACAGAAGAATTTGAATGAAGCGTCCCAGGATATGACGCAGCAGGGCATCGACATGATAGATCAGCAACTGGCCGACCCGAATATTCCCGAGGAAACGAAAGCCGAATTACGAAACACCAGGGAGCAGCTTGTAAGCCAGAAGCAAGTGATAAAGGACACCTGGGATGAAAACAGAGTATATGCGGACTGGGCCATGGAGGTGGTCGGTCCTCTAACCAACGATAAGGAAGTGGCCCTGGTAAAAAAGTACGAAACAGAACTAATGGAAGTCTTCACCGGCTTGAGCAAAGAGCAAATACAGCAGGTCCATGAGCTGTCCATGCCACAACTGGAATTGAATCCATGATACACGGGGTATGGTTTGAAATACCGGTTCTGGACCTGGAGAATGCAAAGTCCTTTTATGAAAAGATTCTTCAGCAAAAGCTGGAGATCCATGAACTGGGGCCCCTTCGAATGGCCTGGTTTCCCATGAAAGAAGGAGCGTATGGCTGTGCCGGCACCCTGGTACAGGCCCAGACCTATGAGCCCTCCTATTCGGGTACCATGATCTATCTGGGAGTGGATGACATTGATGCGGTACTCAAGCGGGTTTCCGAGGCTGGCGGTAAGGTATTAAACGAAAAAAGCCAGATTGGCGAACACGGATATGTCGGCCATTTTGAAGACTGCGAAGGCAATCGGGTGGGCCTCCATTCGGACAAATAGCTGCTTCTACGGGGAGCTTGCCCACTGCAACCAGTGCCTTATTCGATCCTTGAATTCGGCGGGCCCGGACTCCGGCCAGCGGGCAGCGTCCATATGAATGGTAAGAGTCAGCAAGCCTTCGTAGGTGGTGGCCGCCACGAAAGCGATCTGCGAAAGGGACGGATGCACGCTAAAGGCAACATGATCCACCTTCCAGGAATCGTTTGAAGGGCCTGGAAATGCTTCTACGGGTCCGGCATTGCTCAGAGCCACCGCCTGCGGCAATCGCTGCAGGAAGGCCGCATAAGCTTTGCCTGGATCCGGCTTCTTTAGATACCTGGCGGGATCGGGAAGTAGTCGATAGAAGTCCAGGGCCGATTCCTTTAGCTGACGATGCACATCTTCCGAAAGGGCCCTGGCAAGTCCCCAGACATCCCCCGCTTTCACATCCATCGTGGATGTAATCAACGATATATAGAGCGCCAGATCCGACTGACCGGAACGCAGTCCCTTTCGCATGTCCGCCGGACTGGCAAGCGCAAGCCGGTGCAGGGCATTATCTGGTCCGTCCGGACCGGTCATCGATCCAGTGTCGCCCTCGTTCTGGTATCGCCGGTGCAGATCCAGAGTTGCATTCAGTAGCGCCGCTCCCAGAACGCCATGCATTGTAGCATTGTGGGACTTGCAGTTTTCTTTGAGTTGGACCGTTTCACCGGAGTTCAACTTGATCTCATCCAGGTTTGTCCTGACGGTGGCGCTTCGTTTCTCAAAGAAGGAAACGGGCTGAGCCGGATGACTTTCGAGTTCGGGACTGCCTTCAAGTTCCGGAGCGAGCCCAGATTCTGATTCAAGCAGGGAGTGCATTCCTCCCGGAAACTCTGCGGAGCTATCTGGAAGGTCCTGGCCCGCCAGAAATGAAAATAGACGGCGAAGTAGATCCAGCCCACTACGACCATCCGCGATGGAATGATGAAAGACCAGAAAAAGCCGGAAGCGATCCGGCCCCTGCAGGAGCCCGCAACGGCAAAGCGGGGACTCGTCGACAGCGAAGGGCTCCATGATGGCATCGCCTACGATTTGATTGTATTGCGAACTTTCGAAGGATTCCAGGGCATGCTCTCTGAGCGCAACCGGCTGGTCGGTAGCGTCCTGAAAAAACAGTTCGGCGTTGGCCTGATCATGGCCTATCGAGGCTTGCAAAACAGGCATCCGATTGCGAATTTCCTCTAAGCCCTGAACGAGCAGGTCCCGGTCAAGAAGTCCCCGGCCGTCCGCGTACACGGCAAAGTTCATGGAGGATGCTCGGTCAAATAGCCAGAATGTGGACTCGGCCCGATCCAGGACACGCTTGCGATTCATTGCTCCAGCTTTCCGTCTATGCCGGTAATTGCAAAGAGAAATGCGATTAGACCGGAATCGTGCATTCAGGCCATTTGAGCCCCTCAAGCTCTCGGGTTCAAATGGGTCCAACCGAACTATTCGAATCGAATGGAAAACCTGTATCGTTGGGCCACTGTGTCCCAGCGCCGCTGGACCGCGAAAATTAGAACCGGTCGTATTGATAGAGCACAATCAAACCAGATATGAGAAGACAAAGAGGCGAATACAACAACGTATCCATTCTGGCAAAGTCGCTACCTCCAATCCGTTTGAGAAAACCAATGTAGCGAAAATCTCCGATGGCTCTTGCCAGAAAGAGAACGGCCACAACCCAGGCCGGGTATGCCATGGCCCCTCTGAAGTCATGCAATCCGAAGGCGCCGCAGATGAAATAGAAGCCAGCCAGAGCAAGGAGCGTGGCTACGATAATTGTCATCAGCGGTCCCGGCGTGAATAACGGCTCCCCGTTCTGGTTCAGAGGAATCACTTTTCGCAGTCCAATCTGGCCGCCAAAGGCCCAGTATATGTGTATAAAGGAAAGAGCGAAGAAAAGGGCGGACAGTAGGTGAGGTATGGATTGCAACATGCTGAATGTATACCAGTCCTGCTGAATCTGTAAATCAAATGTGGACTTGCCAGGCGGCAATCTCAACGGGGACATCTGACATAACCTGCTTGCCAGAATAACCTGCGGACAGTATCCTGCCTGTAGCTCCTATTGAATGTAGCCAGACCACCGTGGAATCCACGACCTATCTTCATTCCTGGCTGCCCGCAAGCGCGTAATCAGCCGGACAGGAAATCAAGGGGATCCATTCGGGACTCCAGTATTCGAGAATCCCGCTCCCACAGTGCCATCGCATTGGCATTCCCCGCCGGAGGTATTTATGGCAGGAAAGCAACGCCCCACCATGGGCAAGCGTATCAGAGAAAAGAACAAAAGAGAAAAGAAGCAAGCGAAGCTGGAAGAGAAGGCCCGCCGAAAAGCTGAAGGCGGTATCGTTGGCGATGACATCGTAGATGTTGCATCCTTAATTCCGGACCCTGACGTTTATGGTCAGGAAACTGTGGACGTCCCCGAAGAAGAGGACGAGGAATCCGAAGAAAAGAACTGATTTCTACCTCCCGAATCAACTACAGCTCTAATTGGCCTTTTTGCTATCCCGGGAAAGGCCGGGCTGTTCCTCGAAAACCGAGCATCTCATAGATCATTTCGAAACCCGGCCATGTGCGCTGGCCCTCATTGGCGCGAACCTGGACGCTCCTCGAATTCTGGCCTGCCCTGGCGCGCGGCTGGAAGATCGGCGGATTCTGGCTTGCATTGGCGCGGACCTGGTCGCTCCTCGTATTCTGGCCGTCATTGGCAGTTCCGATTCAGAAATTCAGACCAATGGATACTGGCAGCCAGCCTTCTTCGTTGATGTTAATAATCCCGATTTGCGCCCCTCCTACTCGCTCTGCGTAGTTGAACAATCCAATCATCAATCCGTCCGGCTCATTGGACATATTCCAGGCGCCCACCATGAGCATTCCTTCTTCATAATTCAGATTCACCAATCCGAATTGCAGCGATTTCGATTTCCAGGTGCCGTTTACAAGCCCTGCCTGGAACAATGCTTCGTCGCCGAAGTTTAAAAGCCCTGCCTGGAACAAGGAATCGTCTGTTATGTTCAGTATTCCCAGTTGAACGATGTTTCGCTTATCTTCAAAATTCACGGAGGCCACCTGAAGCAGACTCACCGAACCACGATTATAGAAAGCAGATATTTGAGCGATGGAAACCAGGGACTCTTGCATTTCGCCCATCTTTCGCCTGGGGTCGTCCAGATCCAGATCGCTCAGCGAGGCAGGATCCCTTCCACGGCTTAGATTCACAAAACCGGCCAGCTGGATCCAACTTCGGGTATCGGTGCTATTGGCCAGACCGGCAAACTGAATCGGAGAATAATAGCTTTCATTGTAGCCTGCAGAAATCTGAAAAAGATGCACGAATCGAGCACGATTCGCGGCAGCAGCGAACTGAAACAAACTGTCTTCCGGGGTAATGTTTGCCAGCGTGGAAACCTGTCCTGCAGGCACCGAGTGCTCGCTGAAATTGCCCAGAAGGCCCAGCTGAAAAGGCACGGTTCGCGCCAGATTCACTCCACCGATTTGAGGAAACCTGGTATCGCTGAGCCGGTTCAGCACCAGGCCGATCTGCATACCGTTGGCATTTCCGCCTGTCCAGGCGCCAAGCGATAGTCCGAACCCGCTCAAGTTCTTTTCTGTATAAAGAACCAACGGCTGGATGGAAAGGCCCCGGGTATTCTCGGTGTTCACTGCCGTGAGGCCGAGCTGGATGCCTGCGAAGTTGCCGTTCACAACATGGCCCAGGCCCAGTTGAATTCCCCTCACCGGTCCAGAGAAGTTTAGAACGCCCACATCCAGACCATCCACAGAAGCCGAAACTCCATACAGGGCATTTAGTCGCAAGCCGCGCACCGCCGTTTTCTGATCGAATAGCTGCCCGGGCATGTAGAGTGCGAACTGAAACAGCGTCCAGCTTGCATCAATGTAGCCGGTTTTCCGCGGTCCATCATGACCGGAGTGGAAATTCAATAACGGCAGAAAGGGAATGGGCGCGTTTCGTGCTACATTAAACAGACCTATTTGAATCCCATTCAAATTCTCTGCATCGTTTACCAGGCCGATGGATAGTCCGGTCTGAAGTTCGCTTCTATTAAAGACTCCTATCTGCAAAAATTTCGAAAGATTCGCATTGTTCATCGCTCCGATCTGAAATCCTACCTGGTCGGCGTTGTTCAGGGCCGACATTTGCCATGAGCTTTCGTCGGATAAATTCGAAAGAGCAGAGATTTGCACTACGCTTGTATTGCTGTAGTTCACCAGGCCAGCCAGCTGTAGGCCTGCTTTTTCATTGTAATTTCCGAGACCTGCGATCTGCCAGGGACTGTTTTCCGAGTAGTTTCCCAGAATGCCCAGTTGCAACGATGCGCTTTGCGAAATGTTGAATGCACCGGGTAGCTGAAGAAAGATCTCTTTTCCAATGTTGAGCCCTGCGGAACTCTGGAGCCAGCCGTCATCGGTGCCGGCGCCGAGCCCTGAGATTTGAATCCAGGACGTATCGCTATAAGAGAAGATACCGCTGATTTGCAATAACGATTCATCGCTGTGGTTGTAGCCGCCGGCCAGTTGTAGAAAGGAATAGTCCCGAGTTCTGTTTGCAATCCCCGCAAATTGAATGGCCGGGCCCTCATCCAGATGGTTGATTCCCAGGGTAAACTGACCGGTGTAGGCCCGATCGGCATCGTTGAGTCCGATGCCCACCATCGGCAAATAGGAATCGTTGGCAAAGTTCAGTAGCCCCAGTTGCCAACCGAACTGTCGGTCGTTGGTATTGGCGATACCGATTTGCAGTCCATACAGGGAATCCGCTCCGTTAAACAGTCCGGCCTGCACTCCCAGATGGGATTCGCTCAAATTGGCCGCTCCCAGAGCGACGCCGCCGGATGCAATCTCTACCTCATTTACAAAGCCTGCATCCACACCGTAGACGTAATCGTTTTCGCCGTAGAAGATGTTGAGACGAGCGCCTACCACAGCCGTGTCCCTGTCGAAAAGCTGGAACGGAGACAAGAGGGAAAGCTGGAAGGGGGTGATGCCGCGGGCACTCAGGCCCTGGGCGGTCACCAGGAAAAGTATCAACAAAAGCATCAGAAAACGATGGCCCGGAATGCCTCGGGCCAATAGCCCCCGCGGCATCCAAAAAGGGGATGCGATTCTATTTCTGATCATTTGCAGCATGAAGGTTATTAATCCGTTTTTTACCCCATGAAGTCAAAACCAATACGAAATCATCGGGCCGCAAAATCTGAATAATCCATCCTTACGCTGCGATCAAAAATTCACTCCCGGCAAGATCGAGAACCGTCCCTTTCTATGAATGTTTATCAGTCCCACTTGAACGCCGTCCAACTCATCTGCATAGTTAAACACTCCCAGCATTACGCCATCGTGCTTCTCTGCATAGTTCCAGACCCCGGCACTGAATCCGTAGGTTCTACCCGAAGTGTTAATGTTCGCCACAGAAAACTGAAAAGGCCCCCCAGCGCCGGTGTTTACTAAACCCAGGCGTACGCCGGGCGCAATTTCGCCAGAGTTGTAGGCACCCAGCTGAACGTGGGCACGCTCGGAAAAGTTCAATGCGCCCAGTTGAAAAAAGGATCTTTGCTCGGAAATGTTGGCAAGAGCGATTTGCAACGGAGCGTCTCCAGAATAGTTGGCCAGTAAAGATAGCTGCGCATAAGGACTCTGTAAGCCTTCGCGATCCTTCTGCCAATAAGGCCCGGAATTGCCCAGGCCGGCGATTTGCAGATAAACATGACTCCCCGCATGATTACCCAGGCCAGCGAATTGAATTAGATGGAGCCCCTCCCCATCGTTGAAAAAACCGGCCAACTGCAGCGGCACCGAACCATGACTACTGTTAAAGAGCCCGGCCAACTGTAAAGAAGCGCCTTCATTTGCGTTGTTTGCCAGACCGGCAATCTGCGGTCCGAATGTCAGATCCGTGCTATTGATTCCTGCGGATAGCTGAAACAGATAAGACTTTTCCGATCCATTGAATAGTCCGGATACCTGGAAAAATGATGTTTCATTTGTGACATTGCCCAGCCCGGAAATCTGAAATGCAGAGCCTTCATCGCTGTAGTTAAAGAGCGCAGACAATTGAGGACCATAAGCGCCCGCCTCTCGAATGTTTCCTATGAGAGCGATCTGCAGTGGCGCATAGTCCGCTCTGTTGATTCCGCCAATCTGCAGCAAAGGGAAATAATCCGCGGAGTTATATAGAAGTCCAATCTGATAGCCCTTGAGGTTTCCTTCGGTGATCACCACCGGCGCAATGGCAAAACCGGTAAGATCCTTTCGGAAGTCCTGATAAAGAAAGGATGCGAATACCCCGGTGCCAGAATTGGCGGATTGAATGCCGCCCACCTGTAAACCGGCCAGGTCCTGCTCCACCAGGTTCAGTAGCCCGAACTGAATCCCCTGGAATTCGCCGTCCACCAGCGATACGGCCCCGGTCTGCAGTCCGTACACCGATTCTGTCGAGTAGCTGGCCAGATGGAACTGAATACCGGCCACCTGTTGCGATACCTGCACCGGTCCCAGGTCCAGACCATAAACATTGGAGCTTTCGCCGTAGGCAAGATGCAGCCTTAGTCCTCGCACTTCTGTTTCTCTTTGAAACAATTGGCCTGGCATGTAGAGCGCCAGTTGAAACGGAGTGTAATCTGCATCAAGAAGACCTGTGCGAACCTCATTCAGCTCTTCGCTTCCGTAGTTGTAGAGAAATGTGAATGGAAACCTGCTTTTCCAGGCGATGTTGATCAGACCGATCTGGTGTCCTTTCAGAACTCTCGCTTCATTAAAGAGCCCGATATCCATTCCAGCCTGGTCCTCCGCCCGGTTAACCACACCGAAACGCAGGCCAGAGTTTTCTTCGGTAAAGTTAAAGGCGCCAAGTTGAAACCGAGAATGGGTATTGAAGTTAAGCAGACCCACCTGGGCCGCCCGGTCTGCATAGTTCCAGCCGGCAGCGATCTGCAAGAAGGCTTGATCGGCATTGTTTGCCAGCCCTGCAATCTGAAGATCGCTTTGCCCGGAAAGGTTGGCTATTCCGGTGAACTGCACGTAACTGTTGTCCGAGCCGTTCAACAGAGCGGAAACCTGCAGCCCGCCAGCTTCCGAACCGTTTCCCAGAAGGGCGATCTGAATTCCAGGTGATTCAGCATAGTTGCCCAGCGCTGCCAATTGAAGCGGGATATTTTCCCCTACGTTAAGTCCAATGGCGAATTGCGTCGGAGTGCTGGTCCCGTAGTTGAATAATCCAGCCAGTTGAAACTGGGAATCCTCCCCGGACCAGTTTCCCAGCCAGCCAATTTGAGCCAGATTAGTATCCGAGATGTTCAGCCCCCCGAGCTGAATCCAGGGGGCATCGGTATAGTTTCCCAGAAGCGAAAGCTGAATGGGACTCCATTTGGCGCTGTTGACTCCAAACGACATCTGAATCCAGGCATCATCGGTAGCATTGAAAATACCCGAAATCTGCACCAGGTTTTTGCTTCCTTTGTTCCATAGCCCGGCAACTTGAAAAGGGATGATCTCGGACTCATCGTCATCTCCCGATGCGTAATTCACCAGACCGGCGAATTGAAAGGGAGCCCTGGAGCTTAAGTTCATTCCCAGGCTAAACTGTCCCAGATAGGCATCTTCAGCGCCATTAAAGAGCAAACCGGTCATGGGCAGATAGGCATCCCCTTCGATCAGGTTTCCCAGGCCGATCTGATAGCCGATGAGACGATCAGTGCGATTGATGGCTCCAAGCTGTAGTCCATAGCCGGAGCCGGAGTAATTAAGCCCGCCAATTTCCAGGCCGGTGTGCGAATTGCCCGTGCGATTGTACAATCCGAATCGAATTCCCACAGAACTATCCGCCACTTCATTCCAGGGCCCAATATCCAGGCCATACAGATTCCGGTTCAGTCCGCCAAACATGGTTAATCGCAGACCCAGTACCGAGTACTGATTTCCTTTCCATTGCATGTCAGAGACCACCGCCAGTTCCAGGGGAGTCAGTCCCCTGGCTGGCTGATTCAAAACATCTGCGAATGGGACGGGCTTCGTGTTGGCAGAGTCCGCATTGTTCTTCTCTCCATCCGGGGACGGATTGGCCCAGAGGGCGGACTGGCAGGCCAGCAATATAAAAAAGAAAAGGGGTATTTGTAGCTTCGAGTACATTTTCTTGGTGAGAATCGGCCAACGGGCAGGATTTAGACGATTAAAGGTGATCGCAGTTCAAAAACAAATCCGCAACCAGGCTCTGGATTAAGCGGGACCATCAGTAGCGCCTAAGATCAGCTAGAACAGGCAAGAGATCCTGCGCCTACCAGCTTCTACTCAGCTTTGATCGCTTAATTCCTTTTTGACGGTCTTTGCCGTTCTAAATTAGGACCTCTAAACAGACTCGGCCCGAAAGATCAACCGAGACAAGAAACAGGATGGATTCGAAAAACACTCGAGACTGCGCGGCGGAAACCTAGAAGTTGAATAGCGGCATTACAGGCAGGGTTCCGGTTCGGTTGATATTGAGTAACCCGATTTGCACTCCGTCCAGATCCTTCGCATAGTTAAACACTCCCAGCATAATGCCGTTGTATTCATCCGCAAAGTTCCAGGCCCCAATGCTAACACCGTAGGCCGGTCCAGACGAATGGATGTTGATCGCTGCAAATTGAAAGGGACCTCCGTGGCCGTGGTTCATGAATCCCATTCGGACTCCTGGCGCCAGTTGGCCGGAGTTGTAAGCTCCGATCTGCACGTTGCCGCGCTGAAATATGTTAGCGGCGCCGATTTGTAGAATCGTCCTTTCTTCAGAATAGTTAATAAGCGCCATTTGGATGGGAGTGTTTTCGGAGCGATTAAAGAGCACCGATCCCTGAAAAAATGGACTCTGAATCTCATAATCCCGCTCCTGGTCCGGTCCCAGATTGAACAATCCAGCAAGCTGGAAAGCGACCCTCTTTTCGGCAAAGTTAAAACCTCCGGCGATTTGGAGAAAGCTATCGTCCCATCCGAAGTTCGCTACGCCGGCCAGTTGCACCGGCGTAGAGCCATCATAGCCATTGCCGGAGTTGAAGCCACCCGCAAGTTGCAATGCTGATCCTTGATTAGCAAAGTTGCCGATTCCGCTCAATTGAATCCCATATACAATGTCCGTATCTCCGTTGAAGCCGGCCGTGATCTGCAATCCGTACACATGGCGCGCCGAGTTCCAGAATCCAGAAAGCTGAAACAGTGTTCCATTCTTGGTACTATTGCCCAGGCCCGAGATCTGAAAGATGGCCCCTTCCCAGCTAAAGTTAAAGCCGGTGGCCAGTTGCGGTCCAAAGGAACCCTTCCGCCGGATATTTCCCAGAAGACCAAGTTGAATAGGAGCGTATTCGGCATCGTTTACTCCACCCAATTGCAGAAGCGGAAAATCATCGGCGGAATTGTAGAACAAGCCAATCTGATATCCGGTGAGCTCGCCCTCAGTGATGGCAATGGGCGAAAAGACAAATCCATCCAGATCTCCGGTAAACTTCTGATAGAGCAGCCCGACGAAGACTCCTTTTCCCGAGGCTGCGGTGTTGAATCCACCCAGCTGTACTCCGCTGAAGTCCTGTTCCACAGCGCTGAAAACTCCCACCTGCGCTCCGCGAAAGCTGCCATCCACGGAAGACGAAAGACCCAACTGCACCCCGTCTACCGATCCTTCCGAAACGCTCACAAGATGGACCTGGGCGCCGGCCACGTCCTGCGAAACCTGCACCGGCCCTACGTCCAGACCATAGACGTCTGCGTTTTCGCTATAGGCCAGGTTCAGTCGTAGTCCGCGCACTTCAGTTTCCCGGGCAAAAAGCTGTCCGGGCATGTAGATAGAAAACTGAAAGGGGGTATAGGCGGCTTGCATCAGTCCGGTGCTTTCCTCTTGCGAATCTTCGCTTCCATAGTTATACAGAATCGTAAAAGGAAGGCCGCCGTTTCGCGAGATATTGATGAGACCCACTTGATGCCCGCGCAAGATTTTTGTATCGTTCAGGATTCCAACATCCAGGCCGGACTGCTTCTCGGAACGATTGATGGCTGCCAGGCGAAAGCCAAAGGCTTCATTTGTTACGTTAATTGCGCCCAGACTAAACTGCGAAAACTCGCTGGTATTCAAGAGTCCGAATTGAAGCGAAGCATCGCCGCTATTCCATCCGGCCGAAATCTGAACCTTTCCTTTCTTCGCCCGATTGCCCACAAGCGAAAATTGCCAATAGCTTTCGTCGGATAAATTGTAGAGTCCTGCAGTTTGAACTCTCATGTTCTTTGAAAGGTTGAAAAGCCCTCCGATCTGAACGGCTCCGTAGCTGGCACTATTGACCAGGGCTGACATTTGAAAGGTCGGTGAATTGGCGGTATTAAAGAACCCTGCCAGTTGAACATCACCTCCAGCGTTGAATCCCAGGCCAATCTGCAGCGGACTGTCTTTGCCCCAGTTGAACAGCCCGCCTACCTGTACGGAGGATTTTTGCCAGAGAAAATTTCCGAGCCATCCAATTTGCATGGCTACGTCCTCCGAGCGATTGAGACCGCCAATCTGAAGGTAGACCGAATCGCTATAATTGAAAATTCCGGACAGCTGCATCCAGGTATGGTCTGCGTCGTTGAATCCACCGGCGAACTGAAGGTAAGCGCCTCTGGTGCCATTTCCTATGCCAGAGATTTGAAAGGGCGTCTTATAGCCGACATTCAGCCCCAATGACACTTGAAGCAGAATCCGTATCGGGCTCACGTCTTGCTTATTTGCGGACCCACGCTGAGAGTTTAAGAGCGCCGCAAACTGAAACGGACTTCTGGTGGCCACATTCGCGCCCAGGCTGAATTGACCCATGTAAGCCGTTTCCGTGGCGTTAAATAGCGCGCCGGTCATGGGCAGAAAGGCGGATTCTTCTACTATATTTGCCAGGCCCAGTTGATATCCATAGAGCGCATCCGTGCGGTTTATGATTCCTAACTGTAGCCCCAGAGTTTGCCCGCTGGCATTTAGTCCCCCTACCTCCACACCGTACTGATCATGGCCGGTGCGGTTTACAGCTCCCAGGCGAATGCCAACGGATGTGTCGGCAATGTTGTTCACTGCCCCCAGGTCCAGGCCATATAAATTACGATTCAAACCAGCGAACAGACTGAACCGCAGTCCGATTACCGAATTCTGGTTTCCCGCGATCTGCAAATCGGAAACCACCGCAAGCTCCAGCGGAACAAAACCTTCCGGTGATTGCTGCAAGAAGCTCTGATAATCCGGGCCCCTGAACCAGTGGCGTGGATCGTCACTGAAGTCTTCGTCAGACTTCTCTGCCGCCCCGGGAGTGCCGGCGCTGCGGACGTTGCTTTCGGTAATGGAATTCTCAGCCTGATCATTTCTGTCAGGCGCCGCCAGAGTTGAAGTCAGGGAAATGATCGATAGTCCGGCTAACAGAATCAGCTTACGGAAAAATCGTGCCCCTGTTCTCTGGTGACAATAACCGTTGGTAAACACTCTGAACCAGGGAAACTGCTTATTGATACTATTAGAAGAAAATCCGAGCGGAGAGTGGCGCTTACAGGCACTGTCAAAAGGCAATCTGTGCCGACGGTTTTGTGGGCTGTCACTCATAGAGGGCATTCTGGATTGGATGATGGTTCCCGTGCAGTCTCTTTCGAATTAGTGGGCGGGCATCGCTCCTGACATTGAAATTTCCTTAGCATTCGAGCAGGCTCTTTAGGACAAACTCCAGATATACTGGAGCATTAGAAAATACCAATCAAGCAAGATCTAAGAACGGCGAGCCTTTTTGATCTGATTTTTTGTAGCCGACGCAATCCCCTGGATTGCAAATGAATCGTGAAATCCCTGCCCGGCTACGAATCATTTCCTTTTGAGCATACTTCGAACGATCTAAGAATTGAACACACTGTGTACCGCGCTGGAAATGGACCGGCTATAATCATCATGCATGAGCTGCCCGGGATGGTGAAGGAGACTCTGGAGCTAGCAAAGCGTCTGCAGACGGCTGGATTCACTACGTATCTACCATTGTTTTTTGGTCCTCCGGGCCGATCTGCTTCCATCCCATCCATGCTTGGATACACTGTCCGGCTCTGCATTAGCCGGGAGTTCTATATGTTAAAGAAGAATAAGACCAGTCCTATAGTTGATTGGTTGCGTGCGCTCTGCCGTCTAGCCCATGAGGAATGCGGAGGGAAAGGAGTGGGCGCCATTGGAATGTGTCTGACCGGATCTTTTGCCATACCTCTTATGCTTGAGCCGTCCATGATTGCTCCGGTGATAAGCCAGCCTTCCCTGCCCGGCTGCGTATTTGGTTCCAGACAGAGCAGAGAAGCATGCAAGCGATCCCTGGATTTTTCGCCGGATGATCTGGAGCATGCGAAGCATCGTTGTGCTACAGAAGGACTGAAGATAAGAGGATTCAAATTCTCGCACGATATCATCGCACCTCAGCAACGGTTTGAGCGACTAAAACAGGAATTCGGGGAGTCCTTTGTTCCCTTTGTGATCGATTCTGGGCCGGAAAACCCGCACGGATACAATACAGCGAGCCATGCCGTATTTACCGTACATTACTCCCACAAAGAAGGAACGCCTACTCGTGAAGCCATGGATCGATTGCTTGATTTTTATTCGAAAAGATTGAAGTAGAATCTCGATTGAAACAGGAAAGGTCTCTTGAGCGATTTCAGAGCTTTATTCGAAAACGACACGAACGAGTAGCCAGTTTTTTCAACATGTTCGACCGAAAGCAATGTGCATTCTCAAGTTCATTAGATTAATTTCCGGCACCCTTGCATTGGCAGTCTGCTCATGCGCGGATCCCAAGATGCCTGCAAACACAGTTTTGCCATCGGAAACACTGGCGCCTCGCGAGCTTGAACGACAGTACACAATGCACGGATTCTCCGGAAAACACCTGGGCTCAGATTTTACCATATCCAGGGATGGATCCAACACCGATACTATCGCAGCCTACATCGCTTCCCTGCCCGCCGGTCCCTTTATCCATGAAGGTAGAGTTTCCTTCTATGCGCCCAGTATGCCATTCAGTGACATCAATTGCCAGAGGCAGCGACCTTTTTCCAATCGGCCCTTTCCGGGTAGCCAGAAAGTTGATCCGCTGGCCGTCGCATCCAATGGACCCCCGCCTTCTCTGCCGCCCTTGTGGCGAGAAAAGGCAGAACCGCCACCGTTTCTACAATTCCATTGCGACCTGGATTCCGGCAATGGACTGTATTGGGGGCACATCCTGCTTACGTTCATACTTCGCAGGACCGACGCGGACCAGTACCAACTTGTATTCTATTATGCCCATGGAACAAAGCATTCAGATGACATTACATTCCCGGACCTGGATGGGGACGGCAATCCGGAGGTCTGGATGGTAGACCGAGCCTACGGCAACACTCAAATATTGATCGAAAGGGCCGATCTCCAGGGTATTTATCGCCGGGTATTCCAGTACGACATCTACCAGGGCTTCACCGGCAGTTGCTATGGCTACGATGGAAACATACAGCTGGTGCCTACGGGAGGCATGCCTGATCTCTTATTAATCGCGAGGCCGTTATTTAATGAAGAGGGAGGCTGCTACCCCGCGGCAGAAACCCGGGAGCAATCGAGTGCAATGATTAGAAATTCGATGGAAAGAATTCGCGGAACTTACCGATTTACGTTCGGAGGATACGGTTACAAAGGCGATGCCAATCTACAAGATCTGCATCTCAATTACTGAAAGCGGTCATACTCCGCTATTGTGGCGCGATATAGCCGCGGTCCAGCCGCAGATTCGTGTTACATCCGACCGGAAGATTTAACCCGAACTCGCGTCTGGGGCGAGCCGCAGGTTCGTCTAACACCTACCCGAAAGTTTTAACCCGAACTCACGCCCGCAGGCGCGCCACAGGTTCGCATAACAGCCGACCGAAAGATTTAACCCGAACTCCCGCGCACGGGCTGGCCACCTGTTCGTGTAACAACCACCCGAAAGATTTAACCCGAACTAGGTCCCTGGGCCCTCACTCTGGTCAACACCCCGGTCCAACCTGCGAATCTCATTGTAGAATGCCTTGTTGGGCACCCTGCCCCGACCACCAATGGAATACTCGGGGCGCAGGGCATCCACGAAGCACATGGCCACATCGCCTTTTCCCTTTACCGGAACCTGCCCACGCTCAGAAGTCACAAAGTAGGGAGAAAGAAATTCCGCCAGAGGAGCCGACAGATTAATATGATGGGGTTCGCTGGTTGCTTCCAGTCGGCTGGCTACGTTTACAGTATCTCCCCAGATATCGAAGGTAAATCTGCTATTTCCTACAACACCGGCGATCACCGGACCCTGGTGGATGCCAATGCGAAGGTCCCAGGAGATCTTGCCTTTGCGCGAACGGCTCTTGATATATCTTCGAATGAATTCCATCATTCGCAAACCGCAAAGAGCAATGCGCAATGGATCAGAGGCCCGTTTCTGGAACAGGCCGGAAGCGCACATATAGGCATCGCCGATGGTCTTGATCTTTTCGATCTTGAGTCGTTCAGCTATTCGATCAAAGTGCGAAAAGCAATAGTCAAGCTCGGATAGCAGTTCCTCCGGTGGCATCTTGTCGGCGATGCTGGCAAATTGAACCATATCGGCAAACAGTACGCAGCTATCTTCAATCAAGCCCGGGGCCACGCGTCCGGTGGCTTTGAGTTCATCGGCCACCGGTTCTGGCAGTATCGTATGCAATAGGTCATCCGCTTTTCGCAGGGATTCTTTCAGGGCCCGATCGAAAAACTGAAAGCTCTCATAGATCAGGACCTGGTTTTGGGAAAGCAGCAGGTCCCTCGCGCGATTGGGAAGCCTTTCCTGACTCAGGGCTCGGCGAAGCTCGGCCAGCATCATGGTCTCTCCGCCCAGAATAGACTGATAGGTTAGATTTCGATTACGTTGAAGGGCCACTTCCAGGATCTGGTGCATTCGATTAATCATCGCATCGCGGCTTGCTCGAGTACCGCTTTGGAGATCTCGCAGCCGGGCCATAAAGAGTTGATTATAGAGCTTGAATGTGGACTGATCGTAATCGCTGCCCCAGCGGCTTCTGTGCCACCAGGTACGAAACAGGTTTCGCCGCCGGGGCATTTCTTCTGTCAAGCCCGAGAAATCCCGTTTTAGATCATCGATCATCTCCCTGGTTAACTCTTCAAAGGAGATTCCTTCGTAGGTTATGTGCTCTAACAGGTGCTGTGGCTTCTTAAGCTCGGCCTGCAAATGGACCAGGAAGTACTCGGCCAGAAGCTGACTGGTTTGCTCTCTCAGGGAATGGGCCACGGGGCAGAGTCTGAATACCACTACGACCACGGCAAGGAAAAGCAAGGCCGTCGCTACCCGAATTCGCCCGGTCAATTTTTAACCGGCTCCCGGGACCGATCCGTGGCGGGGAGTCTAAAGACTGCAGGAACCTCCGGCAATGAAGGGTGCGTTTCGAAGGACTCCCGGTGACTCCTACTCCCGGCGCCGACTTCTGCGCCGGGGCCGGTCGTTCGGGTAGCGCTTCGGGCGCAGAAAAAGACTGGTCTATAGAATCCGGGATAAATTCGCTGATCTGAAGAACCTTTTAGAGCCTATACAGGAACATCCATGCATATTGAAGTAAATACTGATCATAACATAGAAGCCAACGAAGGGCTGACCAAACACGTAGAAGAAGTAGTTCAGAAGGCCATGAGTCACTTCGCCGGCCAGGTTACCCGGGTAGAGGTGCATTTGAAAGATGAGAATGCAGGCAAATCCGGCGCTGCGGACAAGCGATGTGTTATGGAAGCCCGTATCGCCAACCATCAACCCCTGGCCGCTACACACGATGCGGACAATCTGCACGTTGCCATCGACGGAGCAGCAAGCAAGATCAAAAAGGCCGTAGAAAGCGCTCTGGGAAAAATGGGCCGCAAGTAAGGCCCTCTCTTCCCGGGCCATGATCGGAACCCCGATCACCGGGAGCCCCGCCTTCGGCAAAATTCACTGCATCAGCCATCCGGACCGCCGACGGGCCCAACACCCTGCAGCGCCGGATCGGCAATCGTCTCCAGGTGTCCGTCTTTCTCCAGGTCCGCAAACAGCTTGCGAGCCACGATTCGCGCGTTCTGGGCGTAGGCCGTGGGCACTTCCACGTAAGCAGGGCCCTCATAGCCCATCAGTGCAGCCCACATCCATAAAGTGACCTCCGGGCCCTGATAGTTGTATCGAGCCACTTCCTCATTGTGTATGGAGAGTCGGATGGTAAGGTCCAACTGAAATGAGCCGATGTACGTCGGAACAGCATAGCAAACCATTACGCCAAACATGCTGCTAATAGCCCCCAGGGCCATACCTTCCTGTCGGGGATTAACAGTTACCTGGATCAAAACGGGTATGTCCGGTTTCTCGCCAATTTCAACTTTTTCTGTAAGGCCCCAGTTCTCGATCTCCTCCGCAAAAGCCCGGTCCATAGCATAGAGATTCAGGAAGTCTTTTCCCGGGCGAACGTTGCGCTCCGGGAATCGGCTCAGCAAGGCGACGGACTTCAGAGGTGGACCCCGGAATTCGGGCTGCTCTTCAGGAAGCCGCAATGAACGGGCTCGGAGGCAGCCGGTAAGAAAAACAAAAATGATAATCCCATGGCAAGCCAGTGGGCCAATCCTGGTCAAGTTCCTATTGTTCATTGGATCCCATGCCTAATCATCCATAACTATTTATCATTTAGATACTTCAAGTAATTCTCGTCCCAGAAGCTCAGAAGCGGTGCCGGGCTTCTGTAATACTACTATCCCCCGCTTCAACGGGCACTAAGAGGCGCTTTCATGGTGCGCAGAGTGTTCTCTTTTCCATTATTCTTTTGACAACCCCTGGAATCTTCTTTCCTTCGATACCCGCCGTGCAAAGATGAAGTCGCGAGCGCTAGCTGCGCCCGCCAGGGAGAGACCGATGTACACAGTAGAAGTCAACGGAAACCGATTGGAAGTCACCATGGAAGGCGTACTGGATGGCCCGGCCATGAAACAGGCTCTGGATGACCTGGAAACAAAGTCTGCAGGAATCCAGGATGGAACGCTGCTATACGATGTAGTAGATTTCCAGCTTCCTACGCTGGACGCTGTAATGATTGAATTTGCCCGGTTGCCATCCATGCTGGGTCTCATTGGGCGGTTCAAGAAGGCGGCGGTACTCAGCGATATGACCTGGCTCAAGCAGATCAGTCAGGCTGAAGGGCTTCTAATTCCTGGAATCACCATTAAGGGCTTCAATAGGGATGAGCGCGAAGAAGCGATCCAGTGGCTGGATGAGTGATTGGACGGTCCCCTGAATGCTCGGAGACCGCGGCTCCAATAATTTATCCCATTGCTGCGCGAATCCCTGATTTCGAATCAGATACAATCCTGGTTGACCGTTCTTACAATCTCCTCCAGGGACCGGCCTTCCGTCATTGTGACTCGCCCCAAACCTCCTTGACACATTGCCCGTCTCCACGTACATTTACAGAACATCAATACGCGAACCATGAAACATAGGAGAAACAATGTCACAACTGCAATTCAAGATCGCCGCAAAAAGCGAAAGCGCCACCAGGACCATCGTAAAGGCCCGAAACTTCGAACTGATCATCGATGAGCCGGAATCCTTGGGCGGCACCGACAGCGGACCCAATCCGGTGGAGTACGAGCTGGCCGCCCTTTCCGGATGCCTCAACGTAATGGGTCATCTAATCGCCAAAGAGATGGGTTTCACTCTTCGCGGCATCGAAATGGAAATCGAAGGTGATCTTGATCCAGGTAAGTTCTCCGGAGTTTCCATGAAAGAACGGGCTGGCTATAAAGATATTCGCGTGGTAATTAAGCCGGATGCCGACGCAGACGAAGCTACGCTGAAGAAGTGGTTGGAAGCGGTAGAGAGCCGTTGCCCGGTAAGCGATAACCTTTCGCATGCAACTCCAGTGGAGCTCAAGGTAGGGAAGTAGGCTGAGGATCCTCCGGGGGATAGCCCGCGAAAAAGGGAAATTGGCCCGGGCCTTATATAAGCGGTCGATCCTCCAGGCCCGGCGACCCTAGCGCCAGGAGATTGATACTGTCCACGTAGGTTTCAGCCCCTGTGCTATCGTATTTTTGATTGATACGCTATGCGAATGTAAGCATTTGGTATAGTGACCTTGAGGGGTATTGCAAAATTACGATTGACTTTGGTTTTCTGGCTCGCATCGACCGCAACCGGCCTTGTCACTGGATGCTCCCCTCTTCCCTGCCGCTGGGAAGATCCGGCCTGTAGCTCAGTGAACCTTTTCCTTCTGATCAGAAGTCTTCCCGGTCCCTATCAAGATGTTGTGTTGGCCGTCAACGGTGGAGCCAACCGCGTTCTTATCAACCAGGGAAATAGAACCTTTACAGTAGGTCCCGATCTGGAGCCGTCCCGCGTAGAGCCCAGTCTGGATGTAGACCTGGGGGACATTAACGGGGATGGTATACTGGACCTGTACGTGGCCAACGATGGAGCTCAGCCGGTGGTGCACCTGGGAAATGGGGACGGCTCTTTTCAAGACGCGGCCAGCAACGTGGGCACCCCGAGCAACAATAGCACTACGGTAGAACTGGCTGATTTCAACGGAGACGGAAACCTGGATGCGGTGGTGGCCAACAATGGAGCGGCACCAGAAGTCTACTATCCGGGCCAGGGCACGGCAATCTTCGGGACCAGCAACGCGGTGGATGCGGGAACAACAACAGCCGGTGAGGATCTTGTGGTTGCTGATTTCGATCGTAATGGTACTCTCGATATATACAGTGCGCACAATGGAAACGATGTATATTACAGCGGCAACGGGAACGGCACCTTTCAACCCGGGGTTGCTCTGGATGTTTCCAATGCTGCCTTTGGAGCCACAGCAGGAGACTTCAACGGTGACGCTATCCTTGATGTGGTAATTGCGCTAGACAGCGCGGCCCTTTTTCGCATCGCGCTGAGCAACGGCGCCGGCGGATTCACTTTCTCGGATGGTCCGGGAACGGGGTTCGCCCAACATGATGCAGTGGCCGGAGACTTCAACGACGACGGCTTCCTGGATGTATTTTTGGTTGGGACAGGAGCAAACCCTGAAATGGTATATCTGGGCAACGGTGATGGAACCTTTCAGCTACCGTTGATTGCCGACCCGGCTACCACACAGGACTGTCGCGAGGCCGCAGTCGGGTATCTGGACGGAGACCGCCACCTCGATGTATTCGTAGGTTGCACGGCCGGAGTACCAAGCTTGATATACTTTGGGAAAGGAGACGGAACCTTTGATCCGCCGGTTACCACGCCTATTTCTGACAGCGCGGACGGAATGGCCCTGGGCGATCTAAATGGCTGGTAGCCGCTACACCAGGGATGAACAGAACCCTGGAACCTTTCCAGCTATTGATGAAGGCGGCAGCGCAGGCCCGCTCCTTCCACACCGGATTTGCACTGCGCAAAGCAACGTAGAGAATCAGGCTTTGTCGTAAGCTGCCATCGTCCGCAACAAAGCCTCTTCCAGGGCTTTTCTCAATTTCCGATGCGCGAAAGCGCGACTAATGAGAAAATACATACCTGCCAGAATCAGGGCCGCCGGAATGGGCCAGAGCATGGCAAACCCGGATTCGCCTACTTCCGCCAAATGCCAGACAGCCAGAGGAGACCAGATCCCGATTTCAAACAGGCAGGTCCAGAAAAGCTCCAGAACACTGAACCGGTAACGCAATCCGTCCTTAAACCATATCTTTCCCCTGCCCAGCGCTTTCAAAGGGTCGAAACCAAAACCGATGGCGGACCAGAACCAGCCCCAGCCCGCCACAGTACCGACCAGAGATATTTCGTCTTCGGCCTCATTCAACGTCCACCTTGCTGCTGTTCGGATTTGACTCATCAAGTCCTCAGAAAGGCGCATACCTTGCTGCTTCGCCGCAACAGTCAAACGTCCCCTGATTGTAAATGGATTCATATCCTTATGCTAGTTCGGGCATTTTCCCATGACAGTGAACTGAACATCGTCGTTCTAGTTACCCGCTTCCCTGATCAATGCCTCTACCGCTCGCTGCGCCGAATGAATCGCTCCTTCCACGGTAGCGTTTGCCAGATAATCCCCGGCAAATACAACAGGGCCTTTTTGCTGCTCCAGAAATCTTGCAGCCTGACGATACCGACCTACAGCGTGCACCGGAATGGCATGCTCCCGCTGCTTGAGAAAGAATGGCTGCAACGGTAGTTCAAGCAGGCGGCTATCCACCTTTTCCGCAAGAGCGCGAATCTCTGCGAACGCTTCTTTCTTTCCGGCTTTCAGTAGTGCGCGAGCCTTTTTTCCGCGCACATAGATAGAAAGCAAATCCTCTCCGGAGTTGCCGGATCGTTTATCGCTGTTAACGGTAATCGCGGCCACCGAGTTCGGTCCGGGACCGCAGGGAATACGCGTATCGCTATCCGTTAGCATACCGTGAGGAAGGCGATAGCAGGCCATGACGTTTTCGGCGTAGTTCTGACTCTTGAGGAATGATTTCTGCTCGGCGCTCACCAGCGAATCGTTCATCCTGGCGGTAAGCCGCGCCGCCACATTGGCCGTTGTTGCGAAAACGATCTCATCGAAACGCTCGGTCTTGCCGGCGAATTGGACTACAAACTTCCCGGACCCGGCGGATTTGCCGGTCTGGCCGGATTGCCTGGACCGGGAGGATTCGGCGCTCACCGATGTCACAGTTTTTCCGATGCGAAGCTCCACCGACTCGGACAGCTTGCGGCAAAAAGAATCCATACCATTCGCATAAGTATAGAAGACAGCGTCCGCCGCTCTGGCCTGCAGACCAATATATAGAGCTCTGGAAACCTCTTCGCAGGAAAAATACCAAAACGGTTCGATCCCGGGCCGTACCAGATACTGATACACTTCTTCGCCCAGGGTTCGTCTTGCATCCCGGGCAATGGACTCGGTGTCCAGCGACGAAAGCGCGGAAGGATCGGCCAGATCCAGACCTCGATATTTCAGAGTCCGGCCCAGGGTTCTTCCGATCATGCGAATCTTGTTCGCCGTGCCGACGAGAGGAAAACGAAGAAAGGAAAGAGGCGATCCCAGGGCCAGCGGGGCCACCTGATCGCCAGAAATCAGAACGTTGCGGCGGGACAATCGGACTACGTCAGATTCCAGGCCCAGTTTCCGATTGTAACCCTCCAGGCGGGGATAGAAGTTAGTGAAGAATCCGGCGCCGGTATCCAGGGTATGACCATCCGCCCGGTGAGACAGAGTCCGGCCCCCCACTGCTTTTTCCTTTTCGAATAGGACTACCTTGCGACCTGTTTTTGCAGCCTCAAAGGCCGCTGTGCAACCGGCAGGTCCGGCGCCGATGACTGCTGTCTTTCTGATCCTTGCCATCCGGCCATTCAATCACACCGGTTGCTGAAGTTCAAGGGAACCTTTCCTGCTTTTCTACTAACGTCCGCTACCGGTTTCCTCGGTCACCGGTAAATGATTGGCTCCGCCCGCCGCCTGGATTCGCCGTTTAAGATGGATTTTTTCCTGATGATTATCGCACAGATCCAGCGCGCAACGAAAGGCCTCCAACGCTTCCAGGTTTCGTCCCAGCTCCAGAAGAAACTCCCCCCGCGTAGAGTGATAATAGCGATAACCATGCAGCGCTGCTTTGATTCCCTGGTCTTCTATCGCTTCCAGCGCCGATGCGGGACCCTTTGCCTTGCTCAAAGCCACAGCACGATTTAGAACCACCACCGGCGAAGGATGGATTTCGAAAAGACGATCATAATGACTTAGAATGGCTTGCCAGTCGGTATCGGAGGCCCTGGCGCTGTTGGCATGAGCGGCCGCAATCTCAGCCTGAATAAAATAGAGTCCATCATCGCTCCGACTGGCATTGTCTAAAATCATCGTTGCCTCTTGAATTTTTTGCCGATCCCAGAGCGAACGGTCCTGATCCGCCAGAAGAATGGGACTTCCATCCGCCGCAACTCGAGCCTGGCGACGCGAATCCTGAAAAAGCAGCAAAGCCAGCAGTCCATCCACTTCGCCGTTACGCGGCAGAAGCTCTTGAAGCATGCGAGCCAGAAATATGGCTTCGTCGCAAAGATCAGTCTTTAGTAGCGATTGTCCGTCATGAGCCGTGTAGCCTGTATTGAAGATCAAGTAGATGACAGCGAGAACCCCTTCCAATCGCTCCGGCGAGTTTTCGATGTCTGGCACGGAAAAAGGAATTCCGGCATCGCGGATCTTTCGCTTGGCCCGTACTATCCGTTGAGCCACTGCCGTTTCTTTTGCCAGAAAGCTGGCTGCGATGTCGACCGTGCGAATGCCTGCCAGAGTATGCAATGTAAGAGCGATCTGCGCCTCCTGGTTCAAGACCGGGTGGCAGCAGGCAAAAATCAAGGCCAGTCGTTCATCCGGCGGTCCCTGAGTTCCATACATGGCGGCAAGCGGCGAGTCTGGAGGTAATCCCGGCGATGTAGATGCCTGAGTTAAATGGGACGATTTAGACAGGGGCGACGGATACAAGAGAGATTCCCCGGCTGCCTCACCGTAAAGCTGCTCCCGGGCCTGCTTGCGTTGGCGGGCTTCCCGGCGCAGGGCATCGATGGCTTTATGACGGGCAACGACATAGAGCCATCCGGCCGCGTTTTCCGGCACCCCGTCCAGCGGCCACTTCCGGGCCGCCACGAACAGGGCTTCCTGGAGCGCATCTTCAGCAAGCTCCAGATCGCGAAACTCCTTCGCCAGCGCTGCCGACACTCGGCCGTAGCACTGGCGAAAGAGTCCTTCAAAGCGCTTTCGAAATTCCGTCTCCGTATGTTGTCCTGTCATCTGACTTCAAACTTCAAATCAGAGGGTCGCCATCGATTCAGAGTTTCCTGGATGCAGCCATCGCCATCCCTGCGGTCTTCCACGATCGTGGAATTTGCGCCGTCACAGCTGCACTCTCAATAGGCGGCAATCCCGGCCGATGTACCGTCAGTCGAACTTCATAACCGGGCGAATTTCCACCGAACCACCGTGGGGGACATGGGGCATCTTCTTCGCCCAGGCCACCGCTTCGTCGATGTCGTTGGCCTCAATCAGATAGAAGCCGCCGAGTTGTTCTTTGGTTTCGGCAAAAGGTCCGTCCATGGTCACCACGGTCTTCCCGTTCATTCGTAAAGTAGTGGCCGTTGTAGTAGGCTGCAATGCTTCCCCGCCCCGAACCACGCCGGCTTTTTCCATTTCCTCGGTGACCGCAAACCACTGGGCCATCTCCTCGTCACCGTAGCCTTCGGCCCGCTGTTCGTTGTCATAGAGTAGTAACAGATACTGCATTTTCCTTTTCTCCTGATCATTGATTTGCCTGAAGACGAAAGGCAATCAACAGATTTCGACATCTCTGCAAAAAAATATCCGCGAAAAGGCGGAAGCGACCCTGGTTCAGGGCCACTCGCCGGAAACTACTCAAACCTGCTTTTCCTCGTCGTAGACGATCAGATACAACAAAGCGGCGATGGATCCCGTAGCCAATGTACCCAAAAGCCAGGGCCAGGGGTTCCGGCCGGCCCGCCTGGCATCCTTCCACATCCAAACAAGGAATAGCGAAAGGGCAATAACCAGATCCCAGAAAATCTGTGCGGCCCCAAAGCTCTGGAAAACCGGCTCAAAGATTCCTATCAGCCCATGTTGCCAGAGGGCCAGTCCGGTCAGAATCAAAAATGCCAATAGCACCAGAATCAAAATTACTTTTCTCATTTCGTTCACCTCACAATAGTCGCTTTAATCTTGTTTAGTCTGATTGAAGCCCGATGCTGGCTCTCCGGGTTTGAGCAACGATGGGCAAGGCTTTTCGAAAGCTGCCGCGCGTACGCCCATTCATGCCGGCAAAGGGATTGGCATCAGTTTATGATGGATTGAAGATTTGATCCATTACCTGTGAGGTAATATTATCAGAAAAGCAACGCAACAGCCGACCAACTTCGATACGGCCGGAGCCATGATTCGCTACTGGCGACAGCGACAGGGAATCAGCCAGATGGATTTGGCCCTGGAAATCGACAGCTCTTCGCGACACCTTAGCTTCGTGGAAACGGGTAAGGCCAAACCGGGCCGGGAACTTCTCCGTAAACTGGCCGAAGCGCTCAGAATTCCGCTGCGACAGCGAAACTATCTTCTTGAGCTTGCCGGTTACTCCAGAGAATTTTCCGAGGAATCGCTGGATAGTGGCCGTATGCAAATCGTGCATTCTGCCATAAATCATATACTGGCGGGCCACGAGCCTTTCCCGGCCATGGTTGTTGATGGCGCCTACGAGATACTACGCGCCAACAGCGGCATGAAAAAACTGCTAGTTGGTTTTCTGGGCGAACGGGCCTCCAGGTTTTCCAATGCAGTTGATGTTCTCTTTGACCCGAATGGACTGCAGCCCTATGTCAGAAACTGGGCTACAGTTCAGCGCGTTCTACTGGCTCGAATTCGTGATGAGGTATTTCGCACAAGAAATGAGAAGCTGGCCAAACTCCATGCGAAGTGGATCCGCGCAGGGGAATCCGCCGTAGCCGGTGATACCGAGGCTCAGCTTCCCGTAGTGGATCTTCATCTGGAAAGGGACGGTCTCTCGTTAAGGCTTTTTGGTATAGTAAGCACCCTGGGAACTCCCATGGATGTCACGGCACAGGAGATACGTATCGAGACTTTCTTTCCGGCGGACGAGCCCACAAGACACTGGTTTAGCTAATGCGAAGCCCGTCACAAATACTGACTCTACCGCCGGAGGTTTTCCTTCAAGGACGCTCGAGACAAACATGGTTCATGCTTCGCGCAACCTATTCGCGGAGAAGGATACCCATACCTCTGATACAGATGGCATCCAGTCCGCATTTGTAGGCGGTGTAATGGGAGCCTTTATCGGCGGTTTGCCGACCCTTTGCTGATTTTAGACTCGGCCCCACTCCGAGCAAAGTATCGATCTTGAACTCTAGCTGTCCGGATCTTATTTGGCCCTGCCCGGCAACAAAGGAGAACTCTCCCTCCAGCATTGGGCCGCATAGAAACCCTGCCCCCGGCTCCACTTCACAGCTGGCTGCAATCCTTTGAATGACATATAGGTCCGGTCGGATAATCAAGAAAACGTCCGATGCAAGCTCGTGATCCGAATCGTAAGTCCATTTCCCTGGAAAAAATTCCTTTGGCGCCGTTTGCCGATTGTCCCAGAAGGCCACGGAATGGAGCGGGACCTCCCCCCGAATGCGGCCGGGAATCAATGAGTCCGGACCAACCTGAACCAGCAAAGAAATCTGCGATGCTATTGGTCCGCCTTCTCTGGGATCAGGAGACGGCCCCATATCGCATATATGGATTTTCCGTCCCCGATGCAGCGATTCCGAATGGAAGCGGGTTTGCCGGGCAATCACGCCAAAACGGTCGCAGGCCAGTATATCGCTCCCGGTGCCGGTTCTAACCGTTTCCTTTACGGGGATGTTCTGGCTGCAGGCCGGGATCAGGCCAATAGGGCTGAAGCTAATCAGGAGAAGCAAGCCGGCCCCCAATCGTCTCCACCTGGTGATTGGCCCTGCCGGGGTTTCTCGGCACCTGCCTGATTTCCAGCGACCACAGTCATCTATTCGTCCGCAAGAGAACCCCAGGTTCCGGCAGCAAAATGCAATACGGGATAAGGACGCGCACATCTACTCGATTCCTACTCTTCGCCTATTCGGTTGTCCGGTTTTCGCACCCGTTTCATAATGCTTTTGTAGACATTGTAGCGGCCCACCAGAAATCGCAGCACCCAGCGATCGATGAATTTGATGAGTGGTACGCCGAAAAGACTGAGAAATAGCGCGGTGCCCAGAAGCAGAATTACAAGGTCGGTCCCTCCGGGATCATCCGCGAAGTAAAGTCCCCGGGTGTTCATGCCAAAGAATCCTACGATTAAATTAAGCGGCAGAAACACTCCGGACAGCACGGTTAGAGTAAACATTGTGCGGTTCAAGCGTTCGCTTTTGATCGAATCATGATAATGATGCAAACTGTCCAGCTTTGACTTTAGATTGTTCAGGCTTCCCTGTTGAAATACGATATCGTCTTCCAGATCCTTAAACCAGTCGGCGGATTCCCCGAAACGGGCACGCTGGCTTCGCATGAACTCCTTGAACACCAGAGAATTGCGATAGTAGAAGTTTTCGATTCGAGCCACGTCCTTCTTGATATCAAACCACAGGTCCATGAAGTAGGCGGGAATCCTTCGCGTGAATAACGATTCCTCCAGTTTTTCGATTTCGCCAGAATAAGCAGTCAAAATGCGCTGGTTCCGCGACGAGTAAAGATCCAACAGATGAGCCAATCCTTCGTAGCCATCGCCCAGTTCTCTGAATTGACTGGCAGAGCGATCGTAACGATACACATCACCCTTCATGAGTAAAAAGATCTCGCAGGTAGTTCCCAGGGCTTCCGCCTCCATGCGCAGACGGCGGATTACCAGAAGCTGAAAATCATCGTAGTTTTCGTAGGTGGTAGGTTGGTCGGATTCGGCCAATAGACCAGCCAGCTCTTCTTGATATTCGTCTCCGAGTTGGTCAACGGTGTAGGTCCGCTTTTCCGAATCCATGAGACAGGGGACACGGCCCCGGCCAGATCTGCAAGAACATAGCGTGCTCCACAGCATTGTTTTGAATTGATCTATTGTTCAATGGAGCAATATAAACCTCGGACCATCAGAAATGGACCTGGTTACTGAATCAAGACAAGCCCCGGATTTAGCGCACTCTGGTCCTGAAAGCTTAGCTCAGCAGTGTGCGAAAATCCAGCTCTCGCACGGTCTTTTTGAGGCGATGATCGTCGTCTACCTCGTTGAATTCCAGGTTAGAGAAAAGAACCTGGGCCAGCTCTTTCGTCGGAGGCAAGGGAACCACATCGTCATGGATTCCATGATAGATCTTAACAGGAGCATTCAAAGGACGATCGGAAAACGGGGACCAATCGAACATGGGCAATGCCGGAGCGAGCAACACCAGGCGATTGATGGACTCCGGATTTTGCAGCGCGTACAATGCGGCCATCAATCCGCCCAGGGAAGAACCTACGATAGAGATATCCTTCCTGTCCTTAAGGATATCATTTAGATCTTGCATCCGTTCTTCCGGGGAACCGGTAAACTGCGGACAGATTAAGTCTGGAAAGAGTTTCTTAAGAAGGGAAGCCTTGTAACCTTTGCTGCTTCCTTCCAGGCCATGGATAAAGATTCGCGTCATGTAAAGACAATGTTCTCAGGAGGCGGAAGTATGTCAAGGCGGCACGGCCATAACCGGAAGTAGCGCTGGCGCTCTAGATCACAGACAGTTTCTATAAAAACCGCAGGCGAACAGAAAAAAGAATGTGTACGGGTTCAGATGCGCGATCAGTTGAATCAATACGTAAAGCAGGATGGAGAACTGCGATCTATAGTTACTTCTCACTATCCATACTAGAGGCGCGATCAGGATAAGAATATAGAGGATCGTCAACAGGTGGCCCGTGGCATCGCCGTTACGGCCAAACGGATCAAAGAGGCGAACTACATAGAAGGCAAACCTTGTAGCGGCCAGTCCGACCAAAATGGCCAGCGCAGCAAACAGAATCGTGGTCACGGTGATTTTTGTGATTCTAAAAGGTTGGTTTGATTCCTTATGCATGAGTTTACTGGTGCGATACCCGCGACGCGCAAACCGTCGGCCATCGCCCTGGACCTCTACAACCGGTCAGAGACTCAAGCGTCCTGGTTTCCGCTGCGCTACCTTTTCTCAGTTTTTCTCTTTGCGAGCCATGGGCGATTCGTAGCCATTGGCAATCTTCGCGTAGTAACCTGACTCTTTCAATTTCTCCTCAAATCCAGGCTCCTCGAAATAACAAGGATCGCGTAGTCCCCAGCCGGCGGGCGCTTCATCGCGATTGATGCCCAGGACCACTGCTTCATAATAGACGTTTGTGCATCTCGAATTGAGCCAGAATTCACCATCTCCGATATCCTTGAGGTCCGTTGTAATTGCTTCTGTAAAGTAGTGTCTTTCGTCAGCGCCCTTGCGGGTGTCATAAATGGTGTACCATTTAAGTCGGTCTCTATAGAAGAAGAATGAAACGACGCGCCATCCTTCATTCGAATAAGAGTTCACGCCTGGATTAGAGACTCTGCGAATCCTGGCGGCAAAATAGGTTATCCTCTTGTCAATCGGATAATACGATTCCTCGTATTCAGCCGGTAGCGGTGGACTATATGTCATCAACACATCATACTCCTTCCCGAATGAACCCAGTACCTCTTTTGTGCTTGTTGCATTAAGCTCGAGCCCTCGAACTCTGTCTACATCCAAAAATTTCCGCTCCATAGCATAGTCATCCTGCCATCGCATCGGGGTTGGCGAAAAGTGATTATAACAACCCAGAAGGCCAGGGCCGAGCAATAGAAGGGCAATGCTTAAGAACACTCTGCGGGCGGTTAGAAAACCAGACCGCCCCGAAGCTTTTCTATTCATTCTATACATTTGGGACGTCACACAATCTCAAGACAAGAATTAAAATCATATCCAGGCTAGCCAGATCTCGATGCTCCCTCCGCACACGTCTGTTGTCTCGTGTCCGAACACCGGGTTGCTTTGCTAATTGGTCGCCCCTTTCTTCATGTGCTTTGATAGATCAAAGTCTGCACCGAACTCTCCGGCGAGTAGAAGAGATAGATTCCGCAGTCCGGTAAGTCCCTGGAAAAAACCTCCGCTGAAATCTGGCCAACAAAGTGCATGGAACTCCGGGTTTCCGGGCATATGGGCCACTCCGGATGTTGATACCAATAGGGCAGACTATCGGGCCCGAGCCAACTCATCCATAAGGCTTCCGGGCAGACCTTCTTGTATAAGTCGTAGAGCTTCTCGCAATCCATTTCATTTCGCGAGGAATCCTTCATGTCATTGGACCGGGCCGCTACAAGCTCCATGGACGAAAAATCCGGCCGTAATGGCTCGGAAACCTTACTATCGAAGGCGGCATCAGGGATGTCCCCCAGGACTTCGCCGATCTTACCCGTAGAATTCAGCTTGAAGCTCAGTCCCCCTTCCCGGTGGTAGGTTCCGTAGAGGAAGTGTAGATTAAGCTTCCATTCTGGATGTAGATTGCTTCCATCTACGGTCAGAACCAGCGCCAGTAGACCTGCCAGGTGTGCCGCACCCGGACTGAAGACCTGATCTGCTGCGGGCATGCAAGCGCTAGGACCGAGTTCCGACGATGATTGGAGAAAGAACAGGATCATCGATGTATAGCCTCGCCTCACTATGTCTGCTCCAACAAAGCAGAACGATTAGACGGAAGCAAGATTCTTTCTGCTGGCTGCGGCCTGGGGACGATGCGACCGCATCCGAAGAGTCTCCACAACTCGCTTCACCAATCTTTCGCCAGGGAGTAACCCGCACGCCTCCGATCGTAGTAACCATCCTCAGCAAGAAGCGAATCAAAATCAGAGGCCTTCCAGTAGCAGGGATAGCCTGACGCTACATCAAGGCCCAAAACTCTCTCTTTATGATATAAAGAGTCACAGAATGAACCGACCCAGAGTTCGCGATCACTTGTATCGCTCCGTAGGACATTGGGCGAGCTTTCAGCCGAAAGCAGGACATGATTGCTCGCCCCCAGCTCCGCCACACGGACAAATGCAATCTTCAGCTCGGACCTGTAAAACATGAGCGTAACATGCTGCGTTTTTTTCGTCTTCGCCACATCTGATCCCGAGCTCAAGAACTCCACCGAAGCGTACATCACAAGCTTGTCAACAGGGTAGTATCTTCCATTGATCCGTTTTGGCAAAGGGGGCTCGAAAATTCTTACCAGTTGTGGCGTTCCAAAGAGCGTGAGAATGGTATCCAGGAAGGTATTCGGCTCCATTTTTACACGCATCCAGGGTAAGTTCATGAGACCTTGCCTGGGTGGATTTCTCAAGTCGCCGAAAGACGTCCTATGCGACGAACAAAGAACGCAAAACGTCGCGATAAAAACGCAAGCAAATGAATGGACAGCCAATTCAATCCGGTCTCTCATAACTCCTACCCTCATTGCTTTTTGCAGATTCTGAACAATACCAACCCGGCAATCAATTTGCACCGGGCACCCATGCATGTCTACAGTAAGTGGACTGGCGCGCTCTTACAAGAGTTCGACGTCCATGGGCGTTCTAATGTCGACAGAGCCGACGAGTCCGAATGCCGCGAAGCGCAGGGGCGCGCGAGCGATCGAGTTCGTATGTCGTTCTACGAAAACCCGGGGAGCGGAGATTAAGCCAGGGCCGCAGCCATTTAAGTTCAGTTAGGAGAAGTGGAAGTGCGATGCAATTAACCGGATGTTTTGGCAGGCTCCGGCAAGGTGCGAACCTTTCCTTCTCTATCCATATAGACGGCTTTTTCACCGAGTTTCTGGTGTCGCTCCAGGGCTTCTGATACGGCGGAAGTAGCTGAATTCTTGATCTGATGGTGCAGCTTTTGCGGCTTCTCTTGCTTTGTTGCCATACGAATTGATCCTAAAAGTACCGAAACGGTTTCAGACTTCAGTTTATTAACCTGGACCATAAATGTCTATCATATATCTCGGGAGAGTTTTCAAAGCTGGAATCCTCGGCAATGAGAGTCGGCTCTCGATCAGAATTGTCGAAGACCATGAATGAGTCGCAAAGTGGCAGGTATATCTGCCGTAGATTCTCCATTCCGGATTTGTAGCGCCGAATAATAGTATCCCGGGGGATATTGTGACCACCAGCCGCCACTCGGGATTGAACCCGGGCTATGGCTAGCTCTGCGCTTCGAAGATGCACAAAAAATAAGGTGAAAGGTGCAGCCTTTCACCCTGGCTTTGTTGATAATTCGACTGAAATTCTTCGATGCCAGAGTTGATTCAAAGCCGAAGTCCTGCTCCCTTGCCAACAGGAATTCCATCCGGGATAGCATGAGCTTTCCTGCTTCAATCGAGACTGCTTCTGGATGAAACGGAGATAAGCCTTTGGCTATAGAGTCCGCATTTACAAATTCAATCTCTCCCAGATCTCTGAGGACCTGCATTGCTATAGTGGTCTTGCTGACCTGCCCCCTTTTTCCGTACAGTTTCAAATGTTAGTTTCAGCCACCTGATTCTCTGTTTCGAATAGCTCTCTGAATCTACTGGGCGTCAAGTATTTCAGTGAACTATGCGGTCTTGTTGTATTGAACTCCTTGCGATACCGATCCAGTTCTCTTTGAAGTTCGAATCGATCGGCAAACCAGTTCCAGTTCAATAATTCCCTTCGCAGCTTGCCATGAAAACTCTCGACGAAGCCATTCTGCATAGGCTTACCCGGCTGAATGAAAGCCATTTCGCAGTGATTGGCTTTTGCCCACTTGCCAAACTCAGCTGAGCGAAATTCCGGACCGTTGTCCATCACGATCTGTTCTGGCAGCCTTGTCTCACGGGCAAGTTCATCCAGGAAGCGAACAATTCGAAAGGCAGGAAGAGACGTATCGCCAAACAGCGCCTTTACTTCCCGTGTGAAGATATCGACGATACTGAGTATGCGAACCTTTCTGCCGTTCATTAGCGATTGGCTTACGATGTCCATGGCCCAGGTGTGGTCCGGTTTTTCTGGCTTGGCCAACGGTCTACGGGGGCCATGGTAGGGCTTTTTCTTGAATATTTGCCGCAATTGTAGACCTTTTTCCGCATAGATTCGGTAGAACCGTTTATGGTTCACCGTCCAATTGCGATTCCGCAAAAACCCGTGTAGCATACGATATCCATTCGAACGATACCGATAGGCAAGGATCCGAATCGCACGACCCAGATGCCTGTTCCGATTCGTCGCTCTGTAATAGCAGGTCGAGCGAGAGATTTTCACAACTCTGGCTGAGAAGGCAGTTCTAAATCCGGCCTCCCTAAGAATGCGAGCTGCTTCTCGTCTTCTCGACCTGCTCAGAACTTTTTTTCGAGTAGAAGCTTGATGGCGTCGATCTCCAGAGCCTGGTTTGCCACCAATTTCTTTAATCGGGCATTCTCATCCTCAAGGGCACGGAGCTTCTTCATGTCGCTTAGCTCCATTCCGCTGAATTTCGACTTCCAGCGATAGAAGGTCTGTTCGCTCATCCCGTGCTTTCGGGCCAGCTCCTTGACCGGCGTCCCTGCATCTGCTTCCTTCAGAATTTTGAAGATTTGTTCCTCGCTAAACCTTCGATACCCATATCCTTTCCTCCTGGATTTGGACCGAAAGTCTAACATTTAATGTGTCCGAATTCAGGGGGCAAGGTCATTGCCGGCTCCGTTTGGACCTCCGAATAGAAATACCCGTGGCATAAAGGCCACTGGAGATTACCTGAGAGGACCGACAATGCAAATAATTGCGGGAGAGAAGTCCTATGAAATGTTTCTGCTAAGCAATCATTTCGATACCATTGGAAGCCGACACGTCCATTTCGCCTACCGTACGTCTCTACGCGAACCTCTCGATGCCCCCGCCGCAGGTTCGCATAACATCTGTCGCCCCGCAATAACCCGAACCGGGGCGCCGCAGGCGAAAGGACGCCGCGCTTCCCGACGCCCTGGGAGTTACTACCGATTATCTGCTGGGGGGCTCCGAGGATAATTCGCTCAAGGCTGATATCGACGATGTTCACGGAGGGACGCCCCACAAGGATGTGGCAGTGTCCCGGAGACCATGGATGTTCGAAAGGGACCAAGTGTCGCGGGCGCCGTGGATGCCGAACAAGGATGTTCCAATGTCGGCGAAGACAGGATGTCGAGAGCCGACGGGCGCGAAGCGACGGACCAGGAACTGCTGGATATGTTTCGCCGGGTCCAGAAGCTACCGGAAGACAAGAAGCGCTCTGTAAAGGATTTCCTGGAAGCGTATCTATTTCGCGAAAGAGTGCGAGAAGATATTGCGTAGGGGTCCGAACGAGAGCGGATGAGTTTTTCGAGGTAAAAAGAAAGAAATTACTCTGGACTTCTTACCTCAGTCAATGGTTCGTATACTTGACAGCCTGCCAATTGCCTCTCCCACCGTCCCTTTCCTCTAAAACGAGAAGCTCTTTTCCCCGCAGGATTCTTACTGATCGAATTTCTCCGGACCATGCCTCAGATGGGAAATAACCAATAAAAAAAGCCTTGGATACCATGTCTTTGTGAATGAGAGGTTCATGCAGATAGACCTCGCCTTCTCTCAGAACCATAGCTGCTGCAGGGCAATCGTCAACAAATGTTATGCGGTCGCCAGGATGAATCAGTGAAGTTTGACTACCATTATCAGATCCAAAAACGGTAAAATGGTCTAAATCAGGGCTCGCGACCGCACCAGCTCCGCGTAAATGGGGAGATGCAGCTGCGGCAGTCAATGCCTCGGAATCAGAAAGCTTGACAAAACACTCCTCGCGAATCGGTCGGGTGGTCCACCACCCCCTCTTCTCTTTGCATTGAAGTAAGCTCAGCATGCTCAACATTAATACGGTGAGCGCCCGTATTCCCCTTTGACCCACAAATCCTATCTTTCCCTTCATTCTTGGCCGACCTTCTACCAATCAGGCGTACCCCAGAGTTTCTTACTGGGGAGCTTGTATGGATTTGTATACATCACTCTCGCCGGAAGCCCGAGTGCTTTCCTAACAGGATTTTCGCTGTACTGGTAGGATGGCCGCTTCAGTCCATCCCCCGGGCTATCTTCGATTTTCTCCAACCAGGAGCCTTCAGTTTTCGGCCCCTCTGATACATGCGCAAATTCACCAATGCGTGGCAAGGATAAGATGCAACCCCGGGGCATTTAGCTTCTTTAGTGCTACTCCGGCTTCGCCGTTGATCAGCAACGGCCCGCCAGGGAATTCGGACAGAATAAAGCATGCTACCTTGTCAATTTCTCTGCGATTGAATACAGCACGCTCACAAAGCAACCCTTTACCATCCTCTCTCCAGATTATTGAGGACTGTTCCAAATCCAGGCCAGCTAATGTGCGGTGCGGGTAAATCGCGAACCATTTCTTATCTTCAATCCAGCACTCCACAAAGCTTGTATCCGTCCCTAGAATATCTCTGAACAATGCCACATACTCTGCATCGACAAAGTTTAACCAACCAAGCCCATGCATGAAAGCCCCGAGTCGCCCACCACCTACATACTCGAAGCCGACCTTATCCAAATCAGATGCCAGCAGAAGCTCTGGCGATTCATCATTTATTGGCGAGGCATTCCTGTAACCCTCTGCGGTTAGGGGAGTCAAGACCATATTCTCTTGTTTCTAAAAATGCATCTGCAGTCAATTCCCTTCTGGAGTCGTCCCAACCGGAGACGCTTCTTATGCACATTCAGGATGGTGATCACCTCTGTTCGAAAGCTGGAGCGTAATAGTGCTTCATTTAGCCTCTGCCGATATAACTTTCTATGCACCTTAGAGTGAACGCTGAAGAACTGCTTCGCACTTCATTAATCGTGCTGCCACCTTTCAGTTGGCCCCATTTGCCGCGAATATTAAAAGGATGCGCCCAAGTGGTTTCAATCAACGTACCGTCGACTCGCGCGGGCTCATGCAGCCCGCTGGGCGGTCTGTCCGTAGACCGACCAGCGGACGCTCTGCCTCCTGTCTCGCGGTGGATAAAAATAGGAAGAACAGCTTCGCAGTTCTCGGAACGGACTGCCGCCTTTCAGTTGGCCCCAGCGCTCGTTACAGGGGCACAGGCCACCTTTACTCTGGGCCGGTATTGCAAGCATCAGAGGACGCCTTATGGCTGATTAGAGACTACAAGGCGAATCGAGCGCCGGAGGCGAAAACTATTTCTAGACCAGGGTTTGCCTCATTCCCACGAGCGAAGCCGCCGGACAGGAGGTCCCAGTGTCGCGCAGGACAGGATGACGAACATGGATGTTCTAACGCCGCCGGAGACATGGATGTCGAGAGGCGGCGGGCCGAGAGGCGACGGCACCGAAGGTATTATCTGGAGGCCGCAGCATGATCGGATGACTTTTTCGAGGGTACAAATCGTTAGCTGATCCGGAACGGCCTGGCCCTTCTTCACAAGGGTCGTCGAAATCTGTCGATCCTCGGAAGGAGCGATCACAATCTCGTGTGGCCGCCCCCCAGAGATACTCCATGGCGGATGTAGAATGTTCGGATCAATTCTTCGCGTGGACGGACAATTGGAGCTATGTCCTCCGCTTTTTCCATAATTCACTGCGCCGGATTAGAGCAATCCACTTCTGCAATGCAGCCGACCCCGTACAGAATTTCAGCGACACTATTTCTCCTTGAGGCTCCCGCAACGAATAGTCCGGTACTTTTATGCATTCCCCTTTCCTGCTGTAGCGAAAGCGCAACCACCCATCGCCCTCAGGTTTTCGTTTCGAAATTGAATAAGAACGCCAATCGGGCTCAAAATCCGTCCCGTCAATATGAACGGTCAGAGTCTCAATGAAGTCTGGCCCGGAGATATTCAATCTAATATTGTGCTCCGCCAGCCTATGCAGCATTTTCCATTGCTGCTCGCCGTTCCAAGCCACCACAAGTAGGCAATCCCCGCCTGACAATCGAGAGTCTTTCTCAGCTATTGACCTCACAGTCGCTGGACCTTCGAACGTCTCCGTCGACAACGTTCGGGCTAAACTGCATTGCGGTTGCAGCACGACGATTGACTCTAACTCGTTCGCTTCCACTATAGGCTGCCGCTCATTACAATAGCAGAAAATAACCATTATAGTAACTGTGAACCATTTAGGATGCAAATGTTCCATACTGTGCCCCTACCTCCCTTAATACGGTTGCTTCTTGGTCAATTCATCCACCAAATCGTGATTGCTACTGTCCTCTGGCGGCAGGTTCAATGGCCACTGATCGTTCAAGAAATATTGTTCCTTGAGTCTCCAGCCCGGCCAACCGGTCCTACGATTGATCTGATTCAAAAGCGGTCTCCTATTCATGAAAACCCTCCTTTCTGAGCCGGATTTTATGTATTGCAGAAACTTAGGAGTGACACCATGTCTCTCTATTCGGTCCGCGGTAAACAGACTCCCATGCTTCACGATGCACCCGACGAGACCACCAAGCATACATGGTGGTAAGCCTGCGACAATTTCTCCTTGGTCCATTCCAAGAGCACTTTCGTACGCTGTGACCAGTTGATTCGCACGACTTAGCTCTAACTTGACTTTTCGTGCCCTCTCATCGCCGAGTGTCGCCCGTGTGTGATTAATTATTCTCTTCTCAAAGACATCATTGCTCAGGGGCTCAGCCGAATACAGGGTACGTCGCAGGTCCCGAAGCTGATCCTTATACCGAAAGCTCAAATCCATGGTGTTATCGTAAATCGGATTCCACTCGCTAAATATTTCCTGCCTTAGAGCTTCCGCTTTCGCAGGGTTAATTTCCCCCCGTTCTTCTTTAGCATCGATTATAGCCAATTCATGACTATATGCGGTGTGAATGCGCTCTTCCCGCTCTTCAAGGACGTAGATAGCCTCTGACAGCGCAAACTCCTGTTCTAAGCCAATATCTCTAGCCAAGAGTCGACGAGGATCTTGAGCATAAAGCTCGTCTTCTGCAGACAAGAGCTCCATTTGGCCTTTCGCGGCAACGAAAAGTGAGATGAACGGGTGCAATTCTGCTTCGATATTGAACCCCAGATTGATGAGATCCGCGACAAGACCATCGTCTGTCTTTGTACGGTCATGCATTGCAAGAATTAGAGAACGAAACTCCGCAGACGGTCGATAACCATTCGCATTATGCACCACCACACCCTGATCCGTCACCAGATACGTATGGTTCTCCGCCACCTCGAAGTTATACACCTCTTCCGAGCGCGGATCCACATGCACTTTCGCAATTCGCAGAGTGCCCTTATCCGTCTTGCTCACGTCCCCGGCGTGTAGCTCTTCTGCTTTCACCCAGCCCTTGCCCTCAATATAGAACGGATGACTCCAGGTCGTCTCAATTACAGTGCCATCTTCGTAGGTCAGCTGATAGATCTTATCCGCAGTGCGAATGAAGTTCTGCACCACCGGTTTGTATTCAAATTCATTAGTCTTCTCATTCCATGACAGAACCAGGTCTTTGGCGCGAACATCCTCGACGTTCTTGTAGAATTGGCCATTCTTCTCAAACGCCCCCGGCGTGGACTGGTGCACTCTTACAAGAGTTCCGGCAACGAAGCAATAGAAGGGACCCCCGCCGAAGGCTCTCCCGGCTGCAGACTCTTAGCAGACAAGTGGTGCATATTTGTCCGTTGCAACCCTCGCAAGCCCTGCGCCCCGAGGAGAACTCCCGCCCAGGTCACTCTTCTGGCAATGCGTCGAGCTCCACAGCATAATCATCTCCTTCGCATGTGTAGTAGTTGCCGACCCGGTTCACTCGTAATAGGAAGAATGGCTGCGAGCCTACCTCTGTGGTATTCCGAATTTTTAGGATATCTGCATTCCGCTCAATGATTCTGTAGACATTCTTTTCGGAACTTGAATCACAAAGCACCGATAATTGATTATCGCTCAATGAATAGCCACATTCGGAACCACTTATATGCAGGATACCGCCCTTGTGAAAACTCCAGACGTTTCCACAACTATAACGGTTAAACCTCAATCGCCAAGTGCCGTATAGTGTATTCTCGGGATGGGGATCCGAGCACGCTCCAAGAGCTGTGGCCACGAGAAGTAAATTAGTCAGGATCAATTTCATAGAAAATGTACCTACCGTCAAACTCTGGTCTAGAGGAAGAACCTTCTCCAAAGCGTATTTTCGTCCCAGGATTCACTTTAAACCGTCGAACGCTTCGAGGTTTGAAGTGGTTATACGAGGCACGTTCATAGGCCCGTGTCCTCATGTGATCGTAAACATCCGAGCGCAGTATGATGCTCCTATCCTCTTTCTCAAGATCGAGACGGACGAACTCTACGCCGGAGCGCTCAATTTCCATTTCGATTACAGGGCTTTTGCTTGAGTAGTATTCCTGCCCGGCATCTTCATTGGCGGTGATAGGATCAAGAATGCGAGCCCCCGGTAGATTCAATTCATGCAATCCTCCATAGGCAATCTCTAAAGCTTTCGGCAGCAATCCAGTCCCACTCATCACATCAAAGGATGTGCCAACAATGGATCGAGGCAATCCCTTGCGCACACCAAACCTTCCAATGCTGGTTCCATTATTCAGAAACGCCTTTAAGGCATTCGCAGATATTTCTGCTAGTGCATTATCATATTCCTGGAACCCCAGTTCCAGGTGGCCTTCGGAGAGACCCACATATTCCCTTACCAGCCGTTCTTCACGCGCCAAGGATGCATTGTGCTTTTCTGGAAATGGAGTGTTTGACTCACCGAGATCACCGCCAGAGTGCCTGTAAAACATCCGCAGGCGAAGCTTTTTTCCCATTTCATACAATGCTGCTTCGCGGGCATCCCCGAATCGATGCTCAAGATCAAGATTTGCGAGAAATTCAGGTATCCGTTTAGTAGCCTCTTGCTTGAGGTACCCAACAATCCATTGGTAGCTCGGACCTTCCCCGTAATTATGCACCAACACATCACTGTCGGTCACGAAATACGTATGATCCTTATCCAGGTGGATGTTGTACACCGTCTGCGGTGCCGGCTTCATCCGAATGTCTGTAATCTCAAGCACCGTATCTCCGGAAGTCAGAGATAGATCCCCTACTTCCAGATCCTTCACTTCT